>Ga0180438_10000991_pt1 | contig 52009 bp, 35 predicted proteins | sample SS_ome_12_FD_132455 | JGI IMG/M metagenome (GOLD analysis project Ga0180438, IMG submission 132455) | Hypersaline lake sediment archaeal communities from the Salton Sea, California, USA - SS_3_D_2 metaG | ecosystem: Environmental > Aquatic > Non-marine Saline and Alkaline > Hypersaline >...
AAAGGCTTTACGATCATTGAGTTGTTGGTGGTGATAGCGATTATCGCCATCCTCGCCGGTTTGCTGCTGCCCGCCCTTGCCAGGGCCCGTGAGCAGGCGCGTCGCGCCTCGTGCAAGAACAACTTGAAGCAAATCGGGTTGGCCCTGCACATCTATGCCACGGATTACTCGGAGTGGTTCCCACGCGGACCTGATGGTAGTTATTCTTCATACTCCTTGGGTATCCTGACATACGGCGGCAACAACTACCTGCAGGACGTGAACACGCTGCTCTGCCCCAGCGCCAAGGAAACGATCATCGGCAACTGGACGCTGACGGGTGGTGGCAGGAGCGCGGCCAACGGCGGGCTTCATGCGTCCTCGACCGCCTACTCGTACGACCATTACACAAGGGCTGTCGATCACCCTGCGAAAGCTGTAGCGGGTGACGAGATGGGCACCGAGGCCCCGGACGTATACGGTACGCCCGGCGTGATGAGCTCGGCTGATTACACAGCGCTCGATGGTACGAGGACTGTCAACGGCGAGGCGCGTACTGAGCTGAACTCCCCGAACCATAACGGGGAAGGCCAGAACGTGCTGTATGTGGACGGCCACGTGAGGTGGGGGAACACCCCGCTTGTTGGTATCCCGCAGAGGAATGAGTGGGGCGAAGAGATCTACAGTATGCGCAACCACTCACTCAACGGCATCGCCCAGTGGCCCCCGCCTGATTCATTGCTGAGCGATCACTCGGTGATAGGTCCCAGCGAGCCGCCCAACATCCTGACCTACGAGCCCAGCACGTAGAATGTTGACGCAGCTCGACGTGTTGGTTTACCTGGTTTGTTAGGGCAAGCCAGCACGGGCGATGTAATGCAGTTGTTGGATGTGATCGAAGGGAGCGCGAATGCGCTCCCTTCGTTTTTTTGCCGGCAGCGGGCAAGATGACAGTAGCAACGGCGGGTCAGCAGGCAAGTGAATCGGGGACGGATTTGAGGGCCCTCGGCTGCGGTGGTGCGCGCGGAAGTCTTTCCAGAGGTGCCGGTTGGCGCGGGGGAGGTCTAGTTTGGGTTCGGAAGGGGTGAGCTGGTGGGAGGGGGTAGTATCTCTGCCGGGTTGACGGGCAGGTCGTCGTGCAGGAACTTCATGATCAGGTTGGTTACCCAATCGTCGGGTCGGCCGATGTCCAGGCTTATTGCCCGATGGTCCTTGTCGCGGGCGTGTATGGCCCATGCGGGAGTTCCCGCTTTGCGAAGCGACTCGGCCAAGTCCTTGGAAAGCGTTGCTCCGGCAAGGCGCGCTCCGGTGTGGAAGATGAGGAAGGGCGGGATATGCTTTCCGGGCTTCACGTGCGCTTGCGGGGAAGCGTCGCGCCAAATCTCCTCATCAGTCCCGAAGGCATTCTCGTAGGTTTCGCGCATCGCCCGGGCTCCGCCGAGTTCGTTGATGAACCGAGGGATGTCGTAGGCGGCGCTGTCGAGAAGAATGACACCTTTGAGAATGCGGAGGTCTTTGCCGAGCGCTGCGAGGTAGTGGTCGTCTGTGGCGACGAGGGCGGCCAAGTGCGCGCCGGCCGAGTGTCCCATTACATACATGCGGTTGGGGTCGCCACCGTGGTCGGCGATGTGGTCGTGAATCCACGCGAGAGCCTTGGCGATGTCTTTAACGTGCTCGGGGTGCCGGACGGCGGGCGAAAGGCGGTAGTTGGCGCTTACGAAAACACATCCTGCGCCGACGAAGTGACGCGACTTGGCTTCCACGACGGCGCGGTTAGCCTTGTCGCCTTCGTGCCATCCGCCACCGTGGATCATTACCACCACAGGGCAATCCGTGGATGCGGCGGGGGCATAGATGTCGAGACTGAGCAGGTTGGGGGCGACGCCCCGGATTTGGTCGTAGGGAATGTCGAGGTGTTCGACGATCGCGTTGGAGGCCAGCAACTCGGTCTGCGATTCTGTGGGTTCCTTGGGCTGTGCGGTGCTCTGTGAGGCATGGCTGAGTAGAGAGATCAGGAGGAACGACGCGGATCCCACGGCCACGAGCGAAGGGAAGAGATGCCTCGTGCGGGGCCGGGCGAAGCTTGGATCGGTCGTAGGGTTGCTCCGGTGACGCAAGGTCGGCTCCTTATCGGGCACAATCTAAGTACAGTCTAGCGCACGGGTTCGAGGTTGTGTCAAGGATTCAATTCCCGCGTGAGGTGTGGGGCATCTTCGTTCAGGCCGCTGGGCTCACGTAGATATGCTTGAACTGTGGAGCTTGGGTGCGGACAATTACGGGTGTAGTTTGGCTAAGGTCCGTGGACGGCCTTGCCGGGAAAGGGATTGTGTGATGGAAAGATTCGAGGCAATCAGGCATCGGCTCCTCGCCATGAGCAAGGAGACAAGGACGGGTCGGCGGGAGCGCCTTATTCGCGAGTCTTTGGCGGAGACGGAGCGCGAGCCGTGGCCGATCCGCAGGGCGAAGGCGTTCAAGCACATACTGGAGAATGCGGAGCCGGTGATCCTGGAGAGTGAGCGGGTTGTCGGGTCGGTGATGGGACTTTTTCCGCTGAGCGAGCCGCAGCCTGTGCCCGCGAAGGTTTATGAGGAGGCAGTGCAGCACCTTGTCGAGGTGACAAGGTCGGGGAGGGCGATTTCGCCAAGCCGCGAACTGATGGAACACGATCACAACTATCGCGGCGTGAGGATTGGGTTCCAGGAACTGAAATCGCTGTCTCGGGATATTGCGGATAGAGACGCTGCCGAGCTGGGGCTCACGTATGGGGAGGTCTTTGGGGAGCTGCAGCGCTATTTCACCGAAGATCCGCAGGTGAGGCAGCTATCGCAGATGTTCTTCCACGGGCAGGAAGAGCCGGAGGGGCCGCTTTGGAACTTCGCAAATCATCTGGCGGCAGATTACGAGAAGGTGCTGAGAGTGGGTTACGGGGGGCTTCTTGCGGAGAGTGAGTCTCGCCGCGAAGGTTGTGACGGGAGTGAGAGGGAGTTCTACGAGGCGGTGATCATATCCTTATGGGCGGCGACGGATCATATCTCGAGGTACGCGGAGAGGGTGAAGGAACTGACCGAGGGGGAGGACGATGCGGGGAGAAGGGAGGAACTGGGGGGGATTGCGGAAAGATTGCGGCGGATTTCGCGGCAGCCAGCGGAGGACTTCAGGGAGGCCGTTCAGCTTTTCTGGATGACGCATATCTGCGTGGCGCTTGCCGGGGGCATGGCGTTGGCAGCGGGGCGATTCGATCAATACATGTATCCTTTTTACAGGCGGGATGTCGAGGTGGGCCGGATTACGCCGGAAGACGCGGTGGAGTTGCTGACGTGGCTGTGGGTGAAGTTCAATGAGCCGAAGCTTGGGGCCGTACAGAACCTCACGATAGGTGGCCTGACTCCCGAGGGGACAGAAGGCACGAACGAGCTTTCGTACCTTTGCCTGGAAGCGGCGCGGCGCGCGAAGGTTCCTTACCCGAACCTGTCCGCGCGGGTACACCGGGGTACGTCTGAGCGGTTCTATGCGGAGGTGGCGAAGACGATCCGGTTGGGGATGGGCTTTCCGTCGGTGTTCAACGATGAGGTAATCATTCCTGCGCTCTGCGGTGCGGGGTTCCAGCTTGCGGATGCGCGGGATTACATTGTCATGGGCTGTCAGGAGATCATGATCGCGAAGAAGCAGCCGTCATGGGATGTGAGCTATGGGATTAACCTTCCGGGGTGCTTGAAGAGAGTGCTGGAAGGTGAGGGAACGGCGCGATTGGCGGGTTCGTACGAGTCACTCCTTTCCGCATACAGGGCGGAGTTGGGGCGTCAGATCAGCGATGTGGTAGCTTTCGCCGGCAGGAAATACAAGCGGGTCCGCGAGACCGGGTCCGATCCTTTCGGGTCGGCGCTGCTGGAGGATTGCTTGGCGAGGGGAAAGGACATGTATCAGGGCGGGACGAGATATCCGGCGACGGTCGGGATGTGGGCGCTGGGCCTGGGGACGGCGGCTGATTCCCTGGCGGCGACAGGCAAGTTCGTGTTTGAGGACGGGTCGAGGAAGTTGGGAGAGCTGGCGGAGATTCTGGACGGGAACTTTGAAGGAAAGGAGGCGCTGAGACAGCTACTGCTGAAGAAGCTGCCGAAGTTCGGAAACGATGACGACAGGGTCGATTTGATTGCGAAGGAGATTGGCGAGTTTTTCTGCCGGGAGGTGCTGAAGCACCGGGGCCCTCACGGGGAGTACTTCCTTCCGCTGCTGGCATCGTATCTGGGGCACGTGGAAGCGGGCGAGCAGACCGGGGCAACGCCGGATGGGAGAAGGTCGGGCGAGCCGTTGAGCGACGCTGCATCTCCGGCGCAGGGACGGGATGTGAGAGGGGCGACGGCGGCGTTGAAGTCCGTCACGAAGATAGACCACACGCTTTCGGCCGGGGGATTGGCCGTCAACATGAAGTTCTCACCCAGCGTGCTCGAGGGGGAAGCGGGGCTGCGCAATCTGCGGGCTCTGCTGAAGGGGTACTTTGAGATGGGAGGGCAGGAGATCCAGGTGAACGTGGTGAGCGGCAAGACGCTGGAGGAGGCGAGGCGGGACCCAGAGCTGCACCGCGATTTGGTTGTGAGAGTTGCGGGGTTCAATGAGTACTTCGTCAAGCTGGATGGCGAGGTCCAGGACGAGATTATCGCGAGAACCGAACAGCGACGCTAGCGAACGGGGCCATCAGAATGTCACGTTCATCCGGGTGCAAGCCAGAGAGCGGGAGAGTCGTTCTTGAGGGTGCGGGGCTGCGCGTAACGATAGATTCGGAGACCGGTGCTTTCACTTCCATACGAAACAAGGTCTCGGATCTTGAGCTGATCACGGAGCCGCTGCGGGAACGCAAACCGCCGTGGATAGTGGGTCTCACGCGGACGCCGGGGGAAAAGGAATTCGACCACGAGACCGATGACTGCCGTGAATTCGTCAGCTTCGACTGTGACGAAATTTCGGGTGCGAGAAGGTCGCTGCTGCAATGGAAGACGATGGTCGGACCCACGGTTGAGATGAGGATTGTGCTGCGAGAGGCGGATGAGGAGTGGCCTGAAAGGGTGGAGATATGGGCGTCGGCGGATAATCCCACGAGTCGGGTGCTTCAGACTCTGAATGTGCCGTACTTGGAAGGAATCGGGAAGCTTGGTTCGGTGGAGGAAGGGGGGCTGAACCGGCTGGCGCACTCGGCGCACTCGGGGTTCTTGGTTGACGATCCGGTCGGCCTCATGAAGGAGCCTTTTGCGCCGGGAGAGCCGCTTTTTGAGTTCTGGCCGATGAGGTACCCGAACGGATTCCACGCGCCGATGCAGCTCTTCGCGTATTACGTCAAGGGTCGGGGAGGATTCTACTTCGGCGCGCACGACCCGTATCACACCGCGAAGTGCATCGATTTCGAGAGGGACGGTGACGGGAACGTGGTGATAAGCACGCCAAACTATCAGTGGGTCGAGGAGCCCGGCGAACCCATGCGGCTGGACTATCCCTATGTGATCGCGCCGCTGACACGAGGGGACTGGTACGAGGCGGCGGAGCTCTATCGGAAGTGGGCCACGGGATCGGGGCAAGGTAATCCGACGTGGACGCATAGAGGTCGCGTGGAGGACAGGGCGAGGAGAGGGGATTGGGCGTCGTGGCTGAGCGACGGTGTGGGGGTATGCACGTTTGGTCTGCCCGCGAGCTACGACGTGGGGCCGTGGCTGCGAGCGATTGACGAAGCGGCGGGAGGGCGGGTGTTCCATATATTCGGGCACGACTGGCCTGCGTACGCGCCGGTGTTTGTTGAAGATGAGGAATACGACGCTTCGGCGGCGAGGTCGCGACGGCTGTGGGAGAGATGGGCACCAGCGGGGCCGGCGCAGGGGGGACAGTTCGGGTACTGGAGCGGGCAGTTGTCTGATGAGGAGTGGGAGGACGATGAGGTGGTCAGGCAGATGCTGGCGAAGGCCGGGCTGCCGGATTCGGATGACGATGTGGAGACGGCGCGGGCGCTGCGTGAGGCGAACGGAGCCCTTGATGAGCATCGCCGGAGATACGAGACGGGTGGGACGGGGGCTGAGCTGGACAACTACTTCCCGACTAGGTTGACGCGCGAGAATGAGAAAGCGTGCGCGGAGAACGGGGATCCCAAAGCGCCTTTTGAGTTCAATTTCTTTCCTCACGGTGTGGACGTTGAACGATGGGGGTTGCTGACGAGGGATCGGGCGGAGAAGGCCGACAAGGATGCGGCTCGTTTCCTGCATCCGGCGTCATATTTCTTCCGGGATTTCCACGCACGACGGGGCGCGGCGACTGTGAGCCGCGGAGGGTTCGAGGCGCTCTATTATGACATATCGGCTTCCAGCGGGGGCATGTACTCGGACCGAGGAGATGTGGGAATTCGGCCGGGAGCGGGTAGGGGGTTGCTCGAAGCGCATCGTCGACTCTTCGAAGAGACGCGCGAAGCTGCGTGCGAAGCGGGCGGACGCTACATCCCGCAGGGAACTGAGGTGATGATCGAGAACTTCCTGGACGTCATCGACTACGGGCAGTGGCGTGTGGGTGGCGGGGTCCACGGTGACATGGAGGGAGAGAGCCTGCTGCCGTTCGTCAAGGCGGGGCGAGCGCGGCGCATCCCCATGTGGACATACGTGTACCATGAATTCGGGGGTGTGCGGCTGGACGGATGGACGAAGCTGTCGAAGGGCTTTGGGGAGTTGTTCTTCTACACGGCGGCGCAGGTTGCGCTGGAGGGGCAGATTCTGGAGGTCAATTATGAGTTCTCGCCGCTTGAGCGCTTTCCCGGTGTCGACCGGCCATCGCCGCAGCTTGTCTACTTGAACCAAGTGAGGCTTGATGAGAACGCGCCGGAGGTGGATCCGGCGAAGCTGGCGTGGCTGGGGGAGGTGACGGCGGCGCGAACGGGATTTGCGAAGGACTATCTCGCGTGGGGGCGGATGGTTCCGCCTGCGAAAGTCTCGGGCGCAGTAGCGGAAGTGGAGCTGGATTGGTGGCACTACAACGACATCCACGGGCGTGATGAGAGGGGCGTGCTGTGCGTCCCATCGGTGGTTCATTCGGCGTGGGCCTATCGTGATGAGCGCATCGGGTTGATGTTTGTGAACGTGCTGAGAGATCGAGAGCAGGAGGTCGAGGTTGAATTCGATCTCAGTCGCGTGGGAATGAAGGCCGAACTGACACGGGGTCAGCGCGTCACACGGGACGGAACTGAACCTCTGCATGTGAGATTCGAGAGCGGGCAGGTGACATTGCGGCTGTCGCTGCCCCCGCGGAAGATCGTGTTAGCTGAACTCATGCTGTAGGGGGTTGTGCGGGATGAACAAGAAACGAGGGCCCGCTGGCGGGCGAAGGAGCGTAATTGAGCACGGTGACATGGTTCGGGAAGGTGGGGACGTGCTGCGGATCGGCATCAGCGCTTGCTTGCTTGGGGAGCGGGTACGGTACGACGGCGGTCACAAGAGGGGCAGGTTTCTGACGGATACGCTGGGGAAGTTCGTGGAGTGGGTGCCGGTCTGCCCGGAAGTTGAGTGCGGTCTTCCGACGCCGCGGGAGGCGATGCACCTGGAGGGTGATCCGGATTCTCCTCGTTTGGTGACCGTGCGCACGCGCATGGATCATACGGAACGGATGGTCAGGTGGGTGAAGAAGCGGCTGGATGGGCTGGCGACCGAGGAATTGTGCGGGTTCATATTCAAGACAAAGTCGCCGAGTTCCGGAATGAGGGCGGTGAAGGTGTACGGCAAGGACAACATCCCGCGAAAGGTGGGCGTGGGCATTTTTGCGCGGGCGTTCATGGAGCGTTTCCCGCTGCTTCCGGCGGAGGACGAGGGGCGATTGCACGACGCCGGAATCCGGGAGAACTTCATTGAGCGGATCTTTGCACTGAGACGGTATCGAAGGTTCCGCGATTCAGACGGCGGCATCGGGGGGCTGGTGGATTTCCACAGCAGGCACAAGATGCAGCTGATGGCGCACAGCCAGAAGATTCTTTCCGAGATGGGGAAGCTCGTGGCGCACGCGAAGGGGAGAAGCCGAGACGAGGTTTTGGGAGAGTATGAGAAACTGCTGGTGGGAGCTCTGGCGCTGAAAGCGACGGAACGGAAAAACGAGAACGTGCTGCTGCATATGCTGGGGTACTTCAAGAAGAGGCTGTCGGGAGATGAGAAGCAGGAGATGCTGGATGTCATAGGGGAGTACAAGAGGGGGCTCGTGCCGCTCATCGTTCCGGTCACCTTGATGAAACATCATGTGAGAAAGTACGGGGAGGCATACCTGGGGGTTCAGACCTACCTGAATCCGCATCCGACGGAGTTGAAGCTTCGGAACCATGCGTAGCGGGTGCGGTTATTTTTGGGGCGGTGCGGTTCACTCTTTCCGGGACGCTGGGTGTGCCTTGACTTGTTTGAAGTGCGAGGTTAGCTTCGACGGTAGAGGGCCGAGGGTCAACTTCACGTCCGTTGGGGAGATCTGACATGGCGAAGATATACGAAGACATAACGCAGGTCATCGGTCGCACGCCTCTTGTGAAGATTCGCAAGCTTATCAGGTCGGATGCGATTGTTCTAGCGAAGCTGGAGAGCCTTAACCCGATGAGTTCGGTGAAAGACCGGATCGGGCTGTCGATGATCGATGCAGGAGAGCGAGAGGGAAAGATCAGGACGGGGACGACGATCATCGAACCGACGAGCGGGAACACGGGCATAGGGCTGGCGCTAGTGTGCGCTGCGCGGGGGTATCGATGCATACTGACGATGCCGGAATCGATGAGCATCGAGCGGCGCAAGGTGCTGAGGGCGATGGGAGCGGAGCTTGTACTTACTCCCGCTGGAGAAGGGATGCTGGGGGCAATCAGGAAGGCGGAGGAGCTGCTGGAGAACACGCCGAACGGGTTCATGCCGCAGCAATTTAAGAATCCGGCGAACCCGGATGCGCATCGGCGCACCACGGCCGAGGAAATATGGAAGGACACCGACGGGAAGGTTGACGTGCTGGTGGCGGGCGTTGGGACGGGCGGAACGATCACGGGGATTGCGGAAGTTATCAAGCAGCGGAAGCCGGAGTTTCGGGCTGTGGCGGTGGAGCCGCTTCAGAGCCCGGTTCTCACACAGACCGTTGAGGGGGAGGAGCTGAAGCCGGGGCCTCACAAGATCCAGGGCATCGGTGCGGGGTTCGTTCCCGACGTTCTGAACATGGATGTGATCGACGAGGTGGTCAAGGTCGACCATAACGACGCGATCGAGTGGGGTCGACGAGCGGCGAAGGAGGAGGGGCTGTTCGTGGGGATATCGTCGGGCGCGGCGCTCAAGGCGGCGAGCGTAGTCGCCGCGAGGGCGGAGAATGCGGGGAAGATGATCGTGGTCATCATTCCGAGCTTCGGGGAACGGTATCTCTCGTCGGTGCTCTTCGAGCATCTTGAGAAGTGATGGGCCGAGGGCGGCTAGTCATCCGCTCCTTGGTACCATTCGCGCGCCGTCTGGATGTTTTCGTTCCACTCGGCGAGGTTGTCCTTGAGCCCCGGAGTGCTCGCGTTGCCGTAGGTGAGCTCATCGAGGAATGCCATGACCTCTGTTAGCTTGCCGGCTATCAGGTTGACGGCTACGGGACGGGTCGGGTGTCCCTTTCTGAGGGACCAGTGGAAGCCGTGGATGAGTTGATCGATGAGGAGCATTTTGTCGCGAGGCGTGCGCGCAGAAGGGAAAGAGCGAACGAAGTTGCGGAATAGCTCCAGCACGGGCTCGGCGCCGCTGAGCTGCTTGTTCTGAATGGTTTTGAAGTAGTCGGCCCAGGTCATCTCCCAGCCGCAGCGGCAGCGCAACACTTCCTCCTTGCCCCGGCTGTGGGGGACGATGCGAGAACAACTTGGGCAGGGCACTTCGCCTCCTCTTGCCTGGTTTGCGGCGATGAAGCTCTGGCATCGGGCGAGAAGGGCGTAACCAACGTCATCGATCAGCGCCTCGTCGCAGATGCCCTTGGCGTCGTTTTCGTATAGCGTCCGGATCTTGTGCCGCCGGACGCGCGGCGCCCACGCGGGGCGGGGATGGTCTTGTGACACGCTTTTTACCTTTCCACAAGCCAGAGAGTCAAGTTCGGAGATTCTCCTGCCCTGCTGAGGTCGAATTGGGGCATTCTAAACGCGCCCCCGGTCGGAATCTACCCGCGGAAGAACTGTTCGAGGTGGAGGAAGACCTCGTGGTCGGCATCGTGGCGCTGGACCGAGAGAACGTCCTCGAGCTTCTCCATCTGCTTGATCATTTGGCCGAGGCGCTCATTCTCGCGTACTAGAAGCCAGATGCTGCTTTGCCTGCCATCGCCGATAGGCATGCAGAGGATTCCCTCCACGTTGAAGGCGCGGCGGGAGAAGAGGCCGCAGATGTGCGACATGACTCCCGGGTGGTTGTTGACCGTGAGCTCCAACGTTGTGGTTTGGGTGGAAAGCTCGGCGGCCGCGTGAGTTTCATGCATGAGCTTGGACATGGATTTCACCTCCGATTGCGTCCGTGTTGGCTGCGCCCGGTCGGACCATGGGATAGACCTTGTCGTTCGGGTCTATCGGCGCGTGGATTAAGCATGGTCCCTGCTCGGCGAAAGCAGATTGCAGCATAGCTTGTATGTCATCGCTGGTCTGAAGGTCGTACGCCTTCATTCCGAAGCCTTCGGCAACTTTGACGAAGTCGACTGGCGACTTGAAGTCCGTGGCGTAGATCCGGCTCCCATAGAAGAGGTCCTGCTGCTGGCGAACGAGGCCGAGCGAGTTGTTGTTCACAAGAATGATCTTGACGTTAGCCTCCTGCTCGACGGCGGTAGCCAGCTCCTGGATGTTCATCATCAAGCTCCCGTCGCCGCTGAAGGAGACCACGTTGGCATCCGGTCGGGCCAGCGCAGCGCCGATTGCCGCGGGCAGACCGAAGCCCATCGTCCCGAGGCCGCCGGAGGTCAGCCAATGTCCCGGTTGCCGGAAGGGGTAGGCCTGAGCGGTCCACATCTGGTGCTGGCCAACGTCGGTGACGACGATCGCGTCGTCTCCGAGCAATCGGGCGACGCAGGCTATGAGGCCGTAAGGCGTGCGGGGGTCGTCTGCGCCCGGGAGGTGCAGGGGATGCTGCTGCCTGAGCGCATGGACACGTGCGATCCATTCGGCGCGATGTCTCTCTTCGAGCATGGGCAGCAAAGCCTCGAGAACATCGCGTGCGTCGCCGACGATTCCGACGTGTGCGGTCTTGATCTTGTCGATTTCGCTACGGTCGATGTCGATGTGGATGATTGCGGCATTGGGGCAGAAGTGGGCCACGCTGCCCGTGGCGCGGTCATCGAATCGAGCGCCGACAACGAGGAGCAGGTCGCACTCTTCGAGGGCGAGGTTGGTGTAGCGCGCGCCGTGCATTCCGAGCATGCCGATGGCGTAGGGGTGATCCGTGGGCATCGCCCCGAGCCCCATCAAGGTCATGGCTGTGGGCATGGAGGCCCTTTCCGCCAGAGAGACGGCAAATTCGCCGGCTCCGGAATGTATGACTCCGCCACCGAGGCAGAGGATCGGGCGACGGGCTGAGTTGATCAGACGGGCGGCGTGCTCGACGTCAGCCGGATCGAAAACGGGGGCCGGATCGGGGCGTCCCGGCTCGGGCCAAGTCTCGAACTCAGCAACCTCAAGCTGGACGTCCTTGGGGACGTCGATGAGGACGGGGCCGCGGCGGCCCGAGGAGGCAATGCGGAACGACTCGGGGACGACCTTGAGCAAGTCGGCGGCGGAGCGAACGAGGAAGTTGTGCTTCGTGGCAGGAATGCTCATGCCGTAAGTGTCGACTTCCTGGAACGCGTCGGTGCCGATCATTGTGCTTGGCACCTGTCCGGTGATGCAGACTAGGGGAATTGAGTCGAGCTTGGCGTCGGCCAGCGCAGTGAGGATGTTGGTCGCGCCGGGGCCGGAGGTAGCGAGGCACACCTGTGGAAGTCCTGTGACACGCGCCATTCCCTGGGCGATGAATCCGGCTCCCTGCTCGTGTCGGGGAAGAACGTGGCGGATTCTGCGGCTTTGCGAGAGCGCGTCATAGAGGGGGAGATTGGCTCCGCCCGGGATTCCGGCAACGGTGTGGATGCCCTGACGCTCAAGCAGGCGGGTGATTATTTGTGCACCGGTCATTCTGATCATCGGACTGGCCTCCTGTTGCTTTCCCCGCTGCTGCCGAGACGGGCGGGAGGCCTGTCGCAGAATGACCGAACCCCCGCCGGCTCGCGCCTGCGGGGGTCCGAAAACTTGTGCCTGAATTGTCTCAGGTCGACCCCGCTACGGCGCGACGACGCGCACCACTACACGTACCGCTACCACGGCCACGCGGCCAACCAAAATGGCAGACGTTGTGCGGGGGTCGCAACTCATTGCGGGACCAAACCTCACATCAATAGTCGTTCACTCATGAGCAGATGATACCAGCAAAACTTATCGGCGTCAAGGGCTAATGCCTTGACCTGGAATACGTGGTGATGGGGCGGCAGCGCTATGCCACCGGGGATGGGCGTCACAGTTCCGGCCGGCTGACGACCACCTTCTGCTTTTGCGTGATTGGGAGCCCGTCGACATTCGTGCTGGCCGTGACGATGTGAATGCCGGGCTTGCGGAACGTGTGATCGAGTTCTGAGAACGACTCGTATTTCTCAATCCTGGTGCCGTCGCCGAAGTCTATCGTCATGGTCTCTTCCGCATCGGGCTTCTGGAGCCAGCAACGAAAGCGGACGGGCTGCCCCGGCAGCACTGCGGCGGTAGGGGTGTGAGTCATAAATATTGTCGGGACGTGATTCTCCGGAGCGTGCTCTGTGAAGACTTTCACTGTGCAGAAGTCTACGTCCTCGGCGCCGCTCTCGTCTTGAACCCAAAGCGCGGCCGCGTAAGTGCCTGGGCTTGGGTAGGTTCTCTCCGCCACGGGGGCGGAGACCGTCTGGCCATCGTGGAACTCCCAGCGATAAGAGACGATTCGACTGCCGAACGAAAGAGAGTTACGTCCGTCCAGCACGACCTTTTCTCCGGTCAAGGCCAGTTGGTGCGGCCGGGCGACCGCGTACAGGTGATGTTTGAATTCCGCTTCGTAGGCGGTGATGAACCAAGGGTACAGGTTGAGGCGGCGGTTCATCTGGTCTGCCTGCAAGTGTTCGGGGGAGATATACGTTCCTACGTGGAGGTGGGAGAAGCGGCCGGACGGGCCGGTCTTGCCGAGGATGCCAAGCGCGTGCCCCTGTTTGACCTGGTCTCCGACTTTCAGGCTGGGGGCAATCGAGTCGAAGTGGCAGTAATCCCAAATGAATCCGTCGGGATCCTCTATGCACACTGACCAGTCCCCGACGCGGACAACTTCGCCATCGGCGCAGCAGACGATCTCCTCCGTTCCTTCGTATCCAGCCCAGTCTTCGCCGTAGTTGTGATATTGCTTTGGGCCGGCAGGGGTATCGTCCCGCGTTCCCAGGTGGACCACCTCGTTGTATGACTGCGTGCCGTGGGAGAAGAGTCGATAGGCGGGCATTGGGAAGCGGAGCTTGTGGGTGTCGACGATGGGGTCTGCGGCGTCCCAGATGGAGAGCTGGACGCGTTTGGGGAGTTCGACCCATTGCGAGGTGGTGTCGGCCTGAATCCGAATTCCGGCGATCTCTGCGGGCATCACGTAGGGTGCGCAGTGGAGCGCGAGAGGTTGACCGTTGATCTCGACGCGAGCGTCGGCTCGGCGCACTCTGTCCATCACATGATCGCGGTACTCACCAACCGACACAAGGCGAATTTCCCTGTCCGAACCGTCCTTCAGGTGAAGAACGTACGTTTCCCCCGGATCCAGGCAGACGATGTGCTGTCCGGAATAACGAGTCTTAATCACGTGATCGGTCGACCTTGCCGCCATGTTGATCAGACCCCCCGTTCGGAATGTCACAGGCAGCGCGCATTGCCGCGGGGGTTCCAGTGCCTGTTGTTTGCCCTTCGATTATTCAACCTGACGAGTAGCTCGTGGACGGCGACCTGCGTTGCGGCCACGGCCGCAATTACGAAGACAATGGCTTCAAGGCCGAAGCGCTGTCCCAGGAATCCTGCCAGGCTGGGGAGGACTGCTGCCCCGACGACGGCGGCGCTTACCTGAAAGCCGACGGCGTGCGCTGCGTATCCTGCGCCCATACGTCTTGGCGTGTCAGCCATGAGTGAAGGGAAGATGGGAGCCAGCGACAGGCCCATCAGCGCGAAGCCGATGAAGCTGACCAGATTGTGCGAGGGGAGTGCGAAGAGCAGAGCGCCTGCGAGCGCGCCTCCCATGGCAAGCCGAAGCAGAGGTAGGATGCCGGTCTTCTTCACCACGAATCCGAAAAGGATGCGGCCCGCGGCGAGGCTGGCCCAGTAAACGCTCACCCAAATCCCCGCCACGCTGACTTCGACATCTCGAGACTCGGTGTAGAGTGTGAAGGCCCACTGTCCTGCGGCAACTTCGAGTCCGGTGTATATGAAGAACAACATGCCCTGCAGCCAGATCGCCGGATGTTTCAGCGCAGCCCTCATGCTGACTGAATGATTGAGGTCGTCCTTCGCTGAGGTCCCGGGAGGGTCGTCCCAGCTTCGGCGCGTCCACACGAGGGCTCCGGTCATGAAGAGAAAGACGGCGAGCGCGGCGGCGTATCCCCAGCGCCAAGACCAGCCCTGGGCGAGCACGCCGGTCATGATGAGCGGGCCGACCGTAGCGCCTACGCCGAATGCGGCATGCATCCAGTTCATGTGAGAAGGGGAGAAGTGACTAGCGCCGTAGGCGTTCATTCCGGAGTCGAGCGCGCCGGAGCCCAAGCCGGTGATCAGTGCGCATGCGACAAACACGAACCAGAATGGTGTGAGTGTGTAGCCCGCCAAACCGGCCGTAACCAGAGCGCTTCCGCCAAGAAGCAGGGCTCCAATTCCCATGATGTCCTTGAGCCTGCCGGTGAAGAAGCTTGACGTGAAGTAGCCGGCGGCGGAGGCAATGAAGATGGCGCCGAAGGCGGTTTGAGGCAATGCGAAGGTATCGCGCACGGAGGGCCAGGCCACGCCCATTGCGGCCTCACGGAGGCCGAGGCTGACGAACCCGAGGTAGGTCAGCGCCAAGACAAGGTGGCCGGGCCTCGATTTCATTTCGTTTCTCCGCTACGGCAATTGTAAGAGACGGTCAGCCGTGACTGGTCCGGCATTATACAGGGTGGGCGTTTGCCGGTCGCCTCTTGAGGTCGGCGTGATTGGGGAATCCAATTCTGCAATTGTACGGCAACGGGTGAGTGGGCGTGCGAAAGCCCATCGCGGGCGAAACGGGCATTTGTCAATAAGGGTGATGAGATGTATCATAAGGCCGCAACGGTGTGACGCGAGAGATGCGCCAGATCACTTGGCGCGAAAGGAGGAGAGAGGATGGCACGAGGCACGAAGAAACGGCGGTGGAGGCGACCCAAGCATCGTCGGCTCGATCGCGTGCCGCCGGGCACGGTGCCGGGCTCGATTATCGTCGATTCCGATGCCCTTCATCCGGTCATACGCGTGATAGCTTACGGGCCCGACGATTACGTAGAGTCCGAGCAGGTAGATCCGAGCCAGATAAAGGAATACGTGGGGAAGTGGCCGGTGACATGGGTCAACGTGGATGGGCTGGGTGACCCGGACGTTATGCAGCTCGTCGGCGAGATTTTCGACATACACCCTCTGGTGCTGGAGGACGTGGCACACGTCACACAGCGTCCCAAAGCGGAGGGGTACGATAAGTATCAGTTCGTGGTCACCCGAATGGCATTTGCTGGGGAGACGCTGGAAACCGAGCAGGTGAGCATGTTCTTCGGCGATGGGTTCGTGGTCACTTTTCAGGAACGTCCAGGTGACTGCTTTGAGCCGGTTAGGGAGCGGATTCGCAATGGGCGCGGCAAAGTACGGAGCGCCGGCGCCGATTATTTGGCCTATTCGCTTCTTGACGCCGTCGTGGATAACTACTTCCCAGTGCTTGAGCGATACAGCGAACGCTTTGAGGCGCTGGAGGACAAGATCCTGGAGAAGTCTGACGTGGAAACGGTCGGCGAGATCCATGATGTGAAGCGGGAGCTGATCAGGCTTCGGCGAGCCGTGTGGCCGTTACGGGAAGCCATCAACTCGCTAACCAGGGAAACGTCGGCGCTGATTACGGACGATACCAAGCTATACCTGCGCGACTGCTATGATCATGCCGTGCAGGTAATCGACATAGTGGAAAGCCATCGCGAGATTGCGTCCGGTCTCATGGATCTGTATATGTCGAGCGTCAGCAATCGGATGAATGAGGTGATGAAGGTGCTGACTGTCATTGCCACCATATTCATCCCTCTGACCTTCGTCGCGGGGATATACGGAATGAACTTCAATCCCGAGGCGTCGAGGTGGAATATGCCGGAGCTTAACTGGCCTTTCGGCTATATTGGGTGCCTGGGGGTAATGGGCATTGCGGCGGCGTGGCTGGCGGTGTTTTTCAGGCGGAGAGGGTGGATGGGTTGATGTGACTTGGTCCGGCAGTTGGTGCCGAGTCCCTGTAAACTGGGCGGATGGCCCGCGCTGTGGGCCCGATCATGTTGAGGGGAGGTAGTTCCGGAAGGCCGCGATGAGGATTCTGCTTGTTGCCCCGCCGTTTCAACGGTTCATGGGGTTTCATCGCTACTACTATCCTTTGGGCTTGGCCTCCATGGCTGCCGTGCTAATGCGGGACGGGCATGACGTTAGGGTGTACGACGCAGAGCTGGCCGGGGACGCGGAGACGCTCTCGTGGTCGGCGGTGGCAAGCCGACACAGCGACTATCTGGAAGGGCTGAGGGATGAGGCGCACCCGGTATGGGGGGAGGTGGCGGCGGCAATCAGGGACTTCGAGCCAGAAATGGTTGGGATTACGGCGCTGTCTGTCAAGGCGGCGAGCGCTGGGCGAGCGGCGGCTATCTGCAAAGGTGTCGATCGCGACATGACGGTTGTGGTTGGAGGAGATCATCCGACCGTGTTCCCCGACCAATTCCTGCGGAACGCGAACGTCGACTTCGCGGCTCGGGGCGAGGGCGAGGCGACGATAGTCGAACTGGCGGCATGTCTGGAACAAGGCCGCATGGAAGATCTGGGTTCCGTCGCCGGCTTGTCGTACAGAGACGAGACAGGGATCAGGCACAATCCGAATCGCGAGCTGATTGCAGATCTGGATGAGATTCCTTTTCCCGCGATCGAGGCGCTGGCGGACGCGGCCTCGTACAGGCCGGTGGATTTCGGGGCTATCATGGCTTGTCGAGGATGCCCCTACGGCTGCACGTTCTGCGGGGTGGCGAACGTGTGGACGCGTAAGGTCAGGTACAGGTCGGCTTCGAACGTGGTGACTGAGATGGAGTTGCTGAAGGAACGTTACGGGACGTCCTATTTCTCGTTTAGGGACGCGTCCTTTACGGTTGACCGCGGGAGAGTGCTGGACTTGTGCCGGGAGATGACTGATCGTGGCCTGGGAGTTCGATGGGAATGCTTAACGAGGGCAGACCTGCTGGACGATGAGTTGGCGGAGGCGATGGTAAGGTCTGGGTGTGTAACGCTGCGCGTGGGCGTGGAATCGGGGAGCGAGCGGATTCTCCGGCACATGAATAAGGATGTGGCACTCGACGCGGTGAGGCGGGCGGCGAAGATCCTCGGAAGGCTGGATCTGTACTGGACTGCCTACATTCTGGTGGGGACTCCGCAGGAGACGAAGGAATCGATCCAGGAGACGATTGACTTCATTAGGGAAATCGACCCTCCGTTCGTTACGCTGGCGAGGTTTGCGCCGATCCCCGGAACTGCGATGTATGACGAGCTGGCGGAGCGCGGGCTGATATGGCCGGAGATAGACTGGAGCATGGAATGCAACCAGCGATTCGGGTCGCACTACGTTTATGCCATGGGTGAGGCCGAGTTCGAGAGGGCGATGGGGGAGATGGCGGCCTTCGTCGAGTCGCACAACAGTATGAACAGCGCCCGGCTGGGACGGAGAGATCAGAGGCTGAAGTGATGCCCCCTGCCCATGCGGTTTTTCGGCCGATGCACCTCTAACTGGGAGCCTAGCTCGCGCCGGGCGCGGCCGGAGAGGTAGTTGGGAGCCAGGGCCATCGATTTGGGTTCGCGTCGGGGGGATGCTTTCTGGGTTCGAAGACCACACGGTCAGGGAGGAACTTGCTTTCCTGGGACCAGAAATCGTCCAGCTTCTGCTTCAGGTTCTTGAACTCCGGCGATCCCTCGGCTTTCGGGAAGAGATTGTTCGTCTCCCATGGGTCATTCTGCATGTCGTAGTAATCGATAGTCTTGTTGCGATTGACTATGAGCTTGAAGTGATTGTCCCTCGCCATGAGGAGAGGGGCTGAAAGGTTCTTGCGAACGTCCATTGAGTAGATGACGTTGTCGTCCCAGGATTCGGTTCCAGTGAGGAGGCCGGTCATGTCGCGTCCTTGGAGCCCTTGGGCACGGATTCCCGCCATCGAGAGGAACGTGCGAGGTACGTCGATGATCGAAACGGGCTGGTGGAGGGTTTTGCCGGGAGCGGTGAGATGTGGATGGCGCATGATCATGGGAATGCCGGCCGACGCATCGTACATCAAGCCCTTATAGAGGCGGCCTCTTTCCGCCATCATGTCCCCGTGGTCGGCGAGGAATAGGACACAGGTGTTGTCGGAGATGCCGAAGTTGTCGAGCGCTCTAAGGAGGCGGCCTATCTCGTAATCGACTTCGCTTATGAAGCCGTAGTAGTAGGCCATGGTGCGCTTGAAATCGGCGGCGGTGAACTTCTTGAACTGGCCCTGCCCGCCAGGGTCGACGTAGTTCGGAGGCAGTTCCATGTCATTGGGGTCGTACATGTAGGAGAAGGGGGCGACGGGGTTGTAGGGATGGTGGGGCTGGAAGTAAGAGGTGTGCATGAAGAAGGGCTTGCTCGTGTCGCGAATTTTGCTGAGCCATTCGATGCACCTGTCGGTGATCCAGTGGGCGTCGGAGAGTTCGAGCGGCACCCGGCAAGGGTTGGCCACTGCTCGCGGGTCATGCTCCCATCCCTTGGGGAGTCCGGCACGGCGGTCGAGGTCGTACCGCGAGCCCAATTGCTGCTTAAGCCAAGGCGCGTAGTCGGATATGCCGGCCTCGGTGATGTAGAACTCGTGGTGGAGCGCGTACTGGAATCCGTGTAGCTCACCGTAAGGAATGTAATGTAGCTTGCCGACGGAGCACGTTTGGTAATCGGCTTCGTTGAAGCGGTGGGCGAGAGTCTTGATGCCAGCGTTGGGCTTCATTTCGTTCGTGAGCACGCCGGTGCGGGTTGCGTAAGTGCCGGTCATCATAGTGTAGCGGGAGGGCGAGCACACGGGTGTGCTGGTGTAGGCGTGCGCGAATCGGACGCCCTGGGATGCGAGGCGGTCGAGGTTGGGTGTCTTGACGATCGGATGTCCCGCGCAGCCCATCGCGCGTGGGCTGAACTGATCTGTGATGATGATGAGGAAGTTGGTGGGTTTGGTGCCCCCACCTCCTTGGGACGCTATGGCGTGCGTGCTTGAGAGAAGCGGCAAGCCGGCAGCACCGAGAATTCCGGCGCTTCCGGCCGCCGCTCTCTTGAAGAACTCTCGTCGATCTATTCGGTCAGCGATGAGTCGTCGCCTCCGTAGCGAGTGATGTGAGCTATCTCCCGCGACCGCCTCTGAACGAGCCCGTGAACTTCATCTGTATTGGTTCTTCCTCATCCTCCTGTTTGGGAAGCGTCGTGTGGGCTACGTTGTTGAAGGTGGTTATCTCGTCCTTAATCTCGTCATTCGGGTCCACGACGATGTAGATTTCGTGAGTCTCCTCGCCGGGCCCCCAGTTGAAAGCTACGTTGACTGTTTCGGACTGGAGGTCGTTCGGAGGGTCGATGTTGGGTATGAGGGACGTCCCTATGAGGGTTCCGCCTGCGTCGGGATCGCCGTCATACGCAGCCACCTCGACGCGGCGCGCGGCTTGTGAGCCCACGTTGTGGATTCTGGCGACGCGGAGGCCGAATCCTTCTTCGAGGCGTATGTCACTTGGGGAAAGGCCGGGGTCGGGGGCGAGGCGAGACTTGGTGCCGCGCTGGATTTGGTCGACCTCGACGACATAGGTAATCCTTGGCTCGACGGTCACGGTCACCGGCAGGCCCGCCTGCTGGAAGTCGAAGTCGCGCTCCTCGGCGATCCGGTCCATTATCTCATCTTCGTTCGCATCCGGGCCGTAAGTGAGCTTATATCGGCCTCCGGGCTCGAGATACCACGGGTGGATGTTGATGTCGCGCGCGTCATCAGTAAGGCTGTGGTAGAGAAGCCGCAGGCCCTGCGGGTCACTCGCCAGCACGACCGCGGCGAAGTCGCGCGTTGTATCGCTGTAGGTCACCGCCGCCTCGAGCAGTGGGCCGCCGATCCGCCCGCCGGTGTAGATCAGGAACGGGTTTATGAGACCGAAGAAGGCGATTCGGTCCGTTGGACCGGCTTCGGTGGTTGAGATGGGCCAGAACCATTTATAGGTGCTGTTGACCAAGGTCGCTGAGCGGATCACGTCCTCCTTGGTGATGTCGTTTTCGAGCTTTCCTTCGCGACCCTCTACCATTCTCTTGACGATCAGCCACTCGTTGACGTTCTTGAGGTTGGCGCTTACCCATTCTTCGGTGCCGGGTTCGAGAGGTTTTTTCTCGCCCTGCACTGACTGTTTCGGCGGAGCCGGCGGTCTTCTATCCCGCTTGCCGAATTCCTGGGGGTATTCTACTTGCTGAAGCCTTGCGCCGGTCTTGGTGGCGGGAAGGTTGTCGTACTTAGCAGCAAGCTCGTACTCGAGCTGCAAGGGCTCGATGTACTTGGGGTCTCTCGTTTCCCTGTATGCGCCCATAAGCAGGTCCTGAATGTACGGCTTGACGGGCTGCTCCTTCCAGTCGGCGTTGCCGGTTCCGGGGCCGTGATAAGCGGTGTACCAGTTGGGGGACCTCTGGCCGCCTATCAGACCGGAAGGGAATGCGATCTCGGTCGGGATGACGCCACGGGGCTTACCGCGGTCCGTGGACATGGCGGCAGCGGCCCAGCCGTCGGCAAGCTCTGTGATGACTTTGGCGATGGCGGGGTTGCGGTTGTATGAGAGCACGAAGTGAGCTGGACGAATGGCGCGATAGTTGATCCAGGAGTCGTTCATCTGGTTGCCGCTGCCCACTTGAGCCGCGCTGAAGAAGTTGGCCCTGAAATGGCGGTGGCCGTTGTCGTCAAGATCCGTCCAGAGATCGCGCATGAGTTTGCCGGTCTTCGTGCAGCGCTCTATCCAGGTGGGACTGCCGTAGTCGATCTGGGCCATCATGCCGAGGGTGTTGCCGGTCCACTCGGCCGTATGCTCGGCGTCGTTGAAAGGCATGCAGTAGCCGATCTCTGGGTCGACCTCGGACATACTCCAGACTCCCTCGACGAGCTTCGCCGTTCCCTGCACGAGAATGTCTGAAATGTCGCGGCTGACGTAGCCCATGTAACCGAAGGCGCCGATTATCTCGACGTCGTCTCCCCAGCCGCCTCCTATGGAGCCCTCGGGCTGCTGCCTCCACCTAATCCACCATTCGCACCAGTCGACCTCGGTCTGGAAGGCGGGGTAGAGCTGACGGACCCACTCCGGCGAGTCTTTGACCTTTTCGGTGTAGTCCTTCATGTACCAGTCGTAGAAGTCACTGCCGTCGCCATGGGGCTCCCAGACCTCATGAAGGTGGTACTTGACGAACCTGTTCTGGGGAAACTTCTTCTCAAGCTCTTTGAACACTTCCCTGTAGGTGCCCCTTGCCGGGAAGTAGGGGATGAACATATGCTCGGCTCGGGCGAGGTGGAGTCGTGCCTTGTAGTAAAGAGGCGTGTCCTTGTGGATCATCCACCACCAGCTTAGGGCCTTGCCGTTCTCGACGAAATGATTCTCGCCCAGCATGAATTCGCCGCGGGTCAGGTGGATCTGCATGGCCTTGTCGAATATCTCGGCGTCCTGGAGCATCTCGGCCACCTGATTTTCGTCGGGATGGGTTGCGACGTAGGGCTTGAGGATGTTGATGGCGGAGGGAACGAGCGCCAACTCCTTCTCGACTTCCAGACGGCCTGCGAGCCAGAGCATTACGATTGCCTTGGCGACCTGGGCGTCAGGCTCGGTTACGCGGCCGATTGACTGCAGTGCACCGTCGAAATCCTCCTGATTGAACTTGGCTATGGCTTCTTTCAGGGATGGGGAGGCGATTTCGCGGGTAAGGGTGAGCTTGTCGTCGAGGCCGACGACTGGGGCGGGCTTGTCGGGGACTATCTCGATGGCCATTATGCTGTTGCCTGCGAAAGGCCAGCCGATGTAGTAATAGGGCGGCCCGTCAATGCCTACGCGTGCATAGGGAGCCGTGCCCTCCGTCGCCGCGATGTGATCTTCCCAGGCCTTCTCGTCCACCGCCTGCTTGGCGAGCATCTCGTCGTAGTAGGTTTGATTCTTTGTCAGGCGGATGCGGATTGTGCCGTCCTTAACTTCGACGATGTTCCTTTCGTTGGTCCACCAGCCATTGGGGACCCTCATGAGCCGCCTGTGATGCGGGGGACGCGAGCCGGAGCTCCAGGCAGCCAGGTGCTCGCCGACAAGCTTGTCGTTAATGTAGAGGTCGATGGAGCCCAGAGGTTCTCTCATGTTGCCTATGGTCACGGTGACGCGGTAAGTTCCGTCAGGGACGTCGGCGCGGAAGGCGAGATCGCTGCCGCTCATGACGGCATCTCCGTTGAGGTCGTTGATGCTGCTCTCGATATGTTGCGCATACATTCCCAAGGTGCTGAAGTTGAATTCAAAGCCCTTGGCGAACTCCATCGACGTGGGAATCTCGCCCTCCCACCCGAATCCCTTGGTCGGGTCGTACATTTGGTCCGCGGTGAGCCGCTGGTAGCTGGCGGTTACGGGCGAATCTGCCGTGCCGCAGTCCAGGCGCAGAACAGTCTGAGGAGACGAAAAGGCGGGTGTCGAAACACCTATGCACACGAGCACTGCCACAAGACCCCACTTGCCGACACACTTACAGAGATGCATGGGTTCCTCCCGTTGTGCGACGAAACGGCCGGGCGGTCGCCGTCGAGCATTGCCCAGCCGACTCCTATCCAGGTTACCCTTCTAGGATGCTCGAACACCTTTGGGAAGTCAACCCGCTAAGTGCTCGCAGACGGCCAAAATCTTCCCCTATGCGGTGCCTCTCTGCTGGAAAACGGATGCCGAGTGGGAAGTCTTGGTGGGTGCTTGCAGTCGAGTGCTAACGGGGCGACCGGTTGCAGAATGGCATGGTGGAGTGGGTGAGGGGAGTGGTTGTGACAGGGATTGCGGATGAGCTTGCGTCATTCTGTCTTGGGCTTCGACTCGGGGGTGTCTTGGCGCTTCCATTTTTCGTCGAAGTAGTCGAGCTTGTGCAAGGGCATGACGACTCCGGAGGCGATGTTTCCAAGGTGGGCGTTGACGCGCTTGAAGAAGCGGAAGGCGAGAGCGAGGCATACGGCTTCGTTCGAATTCAGGTCGGCGTCATTGGCGATCGTCTCGACCATGGCGTCGCTGCGCTTGGCGATTCTCACCTCTTCCACAATCACCTCGTGGCCGAGAACGTGATTCTCCGTGGAGAAAGCCTGTCGGGTCTTCCCAAAGGTGGCCAAGACCAAATCCCTCATTTCTCGGAGGACGTCGGCGTATCGAGACTCGAGCACGGGTGCGTGGGCCATTTCGGCGACTTCGAGAAGGTTCTTGCAGTAGTCACCGGCGCGTTCGGCATCCTTTGACACGCTCATGAGAACCAAGCACGCCGGCGCGTCGCGTCGCGGGTTTATGGCTAGGTGTTCAACCAGACGCTTGCGGATCTCACGCTCGGTCTTGTTGACCTGTATGTCTGTCTTGTGGATGGCGTCGCTGGCCTCGGCGGTATTGCAGACGCCGAAGAGCGCGTCAGTGGCGCACTTGAACATGCTCTCGACAGCATCGATCATGGAGAGGAAGTCGGTAAGGGCTTCGCTGAGAAGGTCGCCCCCTTTCCAGATTCTCAACAGCTCTTTCAGCATTGTCTCTGCTCCTTAGAACAGGCGGTATATAAGTATAAGGGCTCCGGGTATTCCATAGAAGACTAGGAGCACGTACAAGAGGGCAAGTTTCCTTGATCGGGCGGCAAGCCTGCCCACAGTCTGTGCAATCCTGACGGGCACTCGCCGGAGAGCCGGCACGGGGTAGAATATCAGCAGGCCGCCGATATTGAACAGGCAGTGGACAAGCGCGATCGTCAGTCCTCCCACACCTCCGTCGGCACTGCCTGCCATGGACGCAATCAGGGCGGTCACCGTAGTCCCGATATTAGCGCCAATGGTGATTGGAAGTATCTGTGCGACCGTCACGATGCCTGCCGCGGCCATCGGAACGAGCGTTGATGTGGTGATGGAGCTGGACTGAACGAGGGCGGTCGCCAACATGCCGATGATCACGCCCGTCCAGCCGGACTCGCCGAGCGCGCGTCCGATGGCGACTTCGACCCTGCTAAGCATCAGAGTTCGGAGCGCTTTGACCAGGAGCACAAGAGCGACAAAGATGAAGACCAGGCCTACGAGGGCTGTGATGCCCGCAACCCAGCATGGTCCTTCCGGCTTGCCGATGATATGCCTGAATAGCGCGAGCGGCGGTTCAAGGATGGGCCCGAGGGGGTTGAAGGCCTTGACGTTGACGCCGTCCCCAATCGCGGGCAGCTTTCCCGCGATCCAAGCGGCGGGACGACTGAGGAAGCCGAAAGCGAGTTCGAGCGGCAGGAGGACAATTGTGACGAGCACGTTGAAGACGTCGTGCACCACCGCGCCGCTCACAGCCCGCCGGAACTCGTCTCTGCGCATCACGTAGCCCATGGACACGATGGTGTTGGTCACCGTTGTGCCGATGTTTGCGCCCATTACGACCGGGACGGCAGTTTTTACTGGAAGCAGTCCGCTTGCCACCAGCGCGACGACGATGGATGTAGTAACCGAGGAGCTCTGGATCAAGCTGGTTACGAAGATGCCCACCATGAGGCCGACGAATGGATTATCTGCGCTCCGGATCAACACCCGTGCGAAGCTATCCTCGCCGGAGGCCATTGCCTTGCAGCCGGTGCCCATCATCTTGATGCCGACGAGGAAGAGGTAAAGGAGTGCGCAGACTGCAAGTAGCCTGAGCGCGGTGTACCACCCGGATTGGTGGTCGGTGCGTTCCATATTCACGCGGGGGCGCAGCTCCTCCCTGGGGTCCGGTCGAATGGTGCGGAATCGAGCAGACATGATAAGGGTTAGGAACGTTGTTTCCAAGCACTGATTCGGGAGAGATGCCAAGTATGCGAGGCCGGCTGCATTTATGGCAGGCAGGGGGGCGTCTGAGCCTTGCGGATTGACTGACAGTAACAAAGGATCAGATGGGGGAGCGACGCAAATCGATGCAGCGCAAGACGGACGGAGTTCTGAGTAGGAACAGGGGCTACCTCAAGCCAGCCGTCCCTGCCTTCGACCGGCTGCAATCTCGGCCTATGCTTCCCGAAGCACGTCGGCGGCCTTTTCGGCATCTTCGGCGTTATCTAGGCCGATGTAGATGATGAACCTCGGCCCGAACACGGCCGCGGAAAACCCTCGAAGGGTGATGCCTGCTGCGGCGAGCTGTGACGTCAATTCAGCGGCGACGCCAGGCTTGTTCACTCCCTCGACGCGCACCGAGTGCACGCTGCTCGTAACATTGAAGCCCAACGTCGAGGCTGCCTCGATCTCTCTGTCCCCACGCAGCGGAGTAACGAAGACCACCCCCGTGCCGGGGTTCTCTGGGGAGCGCCTGGCGAGTACGAAGTCAAGGTCGGCGCCGGCTTCCCGGAGGCCGGAGAGCTTTCTTGCGAGACCACCGGGCTGGTCTCTGATGCTCGCCGCCCACACATTCACACGTTCGACGATAAGGTCCATCATCTCGCCCTCCTCCTGATGCTCACCGTCAAGGTGGTTGTGCTTTGCTGGTTTCCGACAATGTTCATGTGAATCCGCCCGATGCTTTCCCAGCGCGGCCCGTGCAGTATACGAGGTCCAACGAGGGGGCACAAGGTGTTCCCAAGCCGAGGGACGAGTTTCGCTCTTAGCAGTCGAATCCGCCCCCTCTGCGCAGATGAATGCCGCGCCCCACTACTTGGCTCCCCAAGCGGCTGCGCGTCGTGAGACCAGCATAGACAGCCCGTAGAGCACCAGGACGACCAAGAGAATGGCCTTGATGCCGACTACAAAGGATAGGGACTCCAGAAGGCCTCCTGCGGCTGCGCCCATGAGGTTAGCCCCAAAGGCGTCGTTCTTGGCGGGGGAGTCCTTGAAGAAATGAATGAATAGGATGCCGCCAAAGAACACCGGCAGATTCAGAAAGAGGCTGGCAACCAGCGATCCGGGCCAATAGCTGAGAAAGTTGAACCACTGGAGGGGGATGAAGTAAGCGCCCAGCAGGGACAAGACAAGTGCGAGACCAACCCACTTAATGCTTCTGATCCTCACGCGGCTGACAAACAAGTTCGCGCACAAGATTAGTAGAAGAATCACCGAGATTACGAAGGTGCTGGCGATCCAGCCCGCGCCAAATAGGAGGGCTCCCCTGCTGATGTTGACGAACTCGAGCAGCAAGAAGGCTGCGCCGAGGAAGAAGAAGTGCAGATTGAGGCTTTTCCGCCTGCTTAGGATGGGGCGAGATGCAAGCACGAGCATACCGACCAGCACGAGAATGACACACAGGTGCATCTTTGGGATTCGGCGCTTTTCAAGGTACAAGTACGGCCAGTCATCTGTGGTGAGTTGGACATCCCCCTCCCAGGAGACCTGGTTGGCACGAACGAACTCCTGGAGGTCCGGGTCTGAGCGCAGCAGCTCGGCAAGCATTTCCCGGTTCCTTCCGGTAACGTACATAGTGCCGCCCCAGCCAAGTTCCGGATAGGGGCCGACGTGCACTTTGAAGATCAGCGGCGGGTGGCCAAACGCGTTCTCAAGCAGCCGCGCGATCCGAAAGCCAATCCAGGGCCGCTGGACCCCAAACAGTAGCGTCAGGATGCCGTTCTCGTTCAAGAGGTCCTTTGCCTCCAATAAGCTCTTGACGGTGTACGCGTAGTGGTCAAGCCGCATATTGTTGTAGCTGGACCCTAGGGGGTCGCCGGCGAGTGCGCCGAAGGAGATTATGTCGTATTTGTTCCGAGTTCTATTAAAGAATGCTCGAGCATCGTCGACGATCAGGTTGACGCGAGTATCGAAATACGGTTTTTCTGGATGAAGGGATCGCCCGAGTAGGCAAATCCCGGGATCAATCTCGACCGCATCCACGTGCTGGACCCCGTGGCGGAGGGAACCGGCCGCATCGTTGCCGGCCCCGGCCCCCACGATGAGGACATCGTTAGCATCGCTCTTGAAGTAATAGGGAAGGTCGTACTGTGTGAATCTTCGCTGCGCGTTGCCAAAGATCTCGAGATGTTGTTTGAGGAACTCGTCGGAGAGATTCAGAACGAGCATGAAGGCGGAGCGGTTAGCCACAATCTTGTACCCGCGTCCCTTTCCAGGCCGGGGGGTCACGTCGAGCTTGTGAAACGGTGACCAGATGGTGCGTACAGGACCTCTGTAGCCTGGCAGGATCATTGCGAAGGTGATGGTGACACACATTGCCGCGATTGCAGCGTAGGTCTTCCACGAGCGCGAAGCACAGAACGGAAGAATCGCGGCTACGATGAGAAACCAAGCCCACGACGGCACGTATAGGAAAGACAGCACGGCGAAGGACACTACCCCCAGGATACTGGCGGAGACGTTGATGGAGTAACCTCGAATCGGGTTGGGGTGCTCGGCCAGTAGCCTTCCCAATATCTGGCCCAAGGGCACAAACATCAAGAGAGCAAAGGAGAAGATGACAAAGGTCAGGACCATGCCGAGCACCACGCCGGCGGCCACTGCGCGGGGCGAGACTCCCGCGGCTTCGTCCCATATCACCGAATCCGTAAAGGCAGACAAGAGGGTAGGTATGTCACGGACGATATGCAGGCTGGCGTTTCCCCACTGTATCTGCAAGGGGCCAAATACAAGCAAGATGAGCGACGCGAGTACGGTGGGAGTGATGAACAAATGAGTCCTGCTTCTTGCGAAGTACGAACCCAGCCCGATGCCAAGAAAGCAAGCCAGAAGAACCAGGTTGTTGAGGTAGGTGAAAATCCGGATTTCCGCGGAGACCCACCGGATGAGAGCGATTTCGAGAAAGAGCATGACGAAACTGACTGTGAACAACCGAAGATCTTGGCCCGTAAGCTTGGGGTGTTCGTCTCTCATTCTCACGCGCGTTCGTTGGTTACTCGGCCAAACGGATCCCGTGCCACGCCCCTTGCTCTTGTAGCACTTCTTATACCATGATTTCGAGTCCCGGACTTGCGCCTTTTCCGGTCAGCTCTGGACGGGGGTTCTCCGATGTCTTCACTTGGGTTGGCTTGGCGTAGGGGGGCAGATCGCTTTCACAACTTCGCGCATAGAGGCAAGGACGGCGGGAACGACAAGAAGGGCACTTTGAGAATTGGTACCCCCCAGGGGAATCGAACCCCTGTCTCTAGGCTGAGAACCTAGTATCCTGGGCCGCTAGACGAGGGGGGCAAATTGTGCTGAGGAACCAGGATTCGAACCTGGATTACCTGATCCAGAGTCAGGCGTGTTACCGTTACACCATTCCTCACTGCGCGTGACTTTTTATGCTATCACATGAGGCTAAGAAGTCAAGCGGCACGACTCTGGCGGGACAGTTCACAGGGCCTATTAGGGCGCGGAACGAGTGTGTGTTGGCAGTTCGGGTTGACAGTGAAGTGGTTAAGGGTAAAATGGTCGGTTCAACCCTCCTCATTCATCAATGGAAGACCAGGAAATGGGTTACGATTGCATCGTTCTGGCGAAGCAGGTGGCTGACGCGAGGAATATCACCGCGGAGGCGATGACGGAAGAGGGCACGGTAAACCGGTCGGCGTTGCCTGCGATATTCAACCCGGAAGATCTGAATGCGCTGGAGATGGCGCTTCGTGTGCGGGACGAGCACGGCGGGAAAGTGACGGTGGTGACGATGGGGCCGCCGCAGGCGACGCAACTGCTGCGGGAGGCGCTGTACCTGGGGGCGGATAGGGTGATTCTCCTTTCCGACGTGGCGTTTGCCGTGGCGGATACGCTGGCGACTTCGTATGCGCTCGGGCGGGCGCTGGAGAAGCTGCGGCCTTTCGACCTGGTCTTCTGCGGAAGGCAGGCGATGGACGGGGATACGGCACAGGTGGGGCCGCAGGTTGCTGAGAAGATCTCGGTTCCGCAGGCGACGTACGTCGAGGAGATGCTGGAACTGGACGATTCGAGCGTGCGACTTAGGAAGGATACGGAAGACGGGTATGAAGTGCTGCGGCTGCCGCTTCCGGCGCTTCTGACGGTTACGGCGACTGCGGCGACGGCAAGGCCGTACTCGGCGAAGCGTCTGATGAAGTATAAGCGGGCCTCGAGCCAGTTGGAGCTTTTCTATTCAATCTTGGGCGCGAATCCGTCGGTGTCGCGGGACGAGGTGGGGGAACGGGCGGCAGCGGAAGCGCGGAAGCTCGACGCAAAGGGGCTATTGATTCCGACGTGGACTCCCGTGGAGATCGAGGCGGAGCCGGGACGAATAGGGAGAATGGGCTCGCCGACGCAAGTGATGAAGGTGGAGTGGGTTGTGCTGAAGTGCGATATTACGAAGAACATCGAGCCGGCGGAGGATGCGGTTCGCGAACTGGTGAAGGAGCTGATCGAGAAGCATGTCCTCAGTTGACAGTACCCAGGTGTGGGTTTTCGCGGAGCAGGAAGAAGGGAAGCTGGCGGAGGTGTCGCTTGAGCTTCTGGGGAAGGCGAAGGATCTGGCGTCGGACCTGGGAGGCGAGGTGGGTTCGGTGCTGCTGGGTCATTCGGTGGAGCCGCTGGCGGCGACGCTGTTTGCCTACGGGGCCGACGTGGTTTACGTGGTGGATGATGAAGCGCTGGATGTCTACCGGACGCAGCCCTACGCGTGAGCGGTATGCAATCTGGTGAGAAAGCACAAGCCGGAGGTGGTTCTGTACGGGGCCAGCGTGATCGGTCGTGACCTAGCGCCGCGAGTGGCGTCGGAGCTTATGACGGGCCTTACGGCGGACTGCACGGATCTGCGGATAGGCAACTATGCGGAGAACAAGACGAAGCGGCTTCACGAGAAGATCCTGTACCAGATAAGACCGGCGTTCGGGGGCAACATCATCGCCACGATCGTCTCGCCCAATCACAGGCCGCAGATGGCGACGGTGCGGGAGGGCGTCGTGCCAATGCCCGAAGAGGCGACTGGGAGGAACGGGAGGCTGGTGCGAGAGACGGTGAGCTTTTCGCCGGACGAGATTGCGGTGGAAGTGCTGGAGCGATACAGGGAGCCGAAGGAGGTAGACCTGAAATCGGCGAGGATAATCGTTGCCGGCGGAATGGGCGTGGGGAGTGGGGAGGGGTTTGAGCTGATCCGCGAGCTTGCGGATGTTCTGGGAGGGGCGGTGGGTGCGAGCCGGGCCGCGGTGGATGCGGGATTCATAAGCAAGGCACACCAGGTTGGGCAAACAGGGACGACCGTGAGGCCAGTGCTGTACGTAGCGTGCGGGATATCGGGTTCGGTTCAGCACAGGGCAGGGATGCAGGAGTCGGCGAATATCGTTGCGGTGAATACGGACCCGTGTGCGCCGATTTTTCAGATCGCGCATTACGCTGTGTGCGGGGACCTGAACGTTGTGATACCCATGATGATAGACTCGTACAAGAGCAGGGGCTGCTGAAGAGTTGGCGAATTTCTACCTGGACAACCCGGACATCGAGTACCTGCTGAGAAGGATAGACTTGGCGGAGGTGATAAGGCTCAGGGAGCGAGACTTTGCGGATGTGAAGGATTACGACTTCGCGCCATCAGACGCGGGCGATGGGTTGGAGAATTACCTGAAGGTGCTGGAGCTGGTAGGCGAGATAGCGGGGGAGCATATTGCGCCGCTGGCGGAAGAGGTGGACAAGGAGGGGGCATGTTTCGATAAGGGCGAGGTGTGCTACGCGCCGGGCACGGTGGAAGCGTTGAAGATGCTTTCAAAAGCGGACCTGATGGGAATGACGCTGCCGCGGAGATACGGGGGGCTGAATTTCCCGGTGACGATCTACTCGGCGGCGATTGAGATTGTGTCCCGAGCGGACGCGGCGCTGATGACGATCTTCGGTCTTCAGGACATCGCGGAAACGATCAACTCGTTTGCCGACGAGGGGATGAAAAGCGAGTACCTGCCGAGATTCTCCGCCGGTCAAGTGACTGGGGCGATGGTGCTGACCGAGCCGGATGCGGGGTCAGATTTGCAGGCGGTGATGCTGCAGGCTGCGGAGGACCCGGAAGAGCCGGGGCTGTGGCGTCTTAACGGGGTGAAGCGATTCATAACGAACGGATGCGGTGACGTGTTGCTGGTGCTGGGGCGGAGCGAACCGAACACCACTGACGGGCGAGGGCTGAGCCTTTTCGTGTGCGAGAAGGGTCGGAGCGTGCGCATCCGGAGGATTGAGAACAAGCTGGGGATCAAAGGGTCGCCGACGTGCGAGATACAGTTCTGCAACACCCCGGCCCGGTTGATAGGGAAGCGGCGGAGGGGTCTGACGCTGTACGTGATGGACCTGATGAATGGAGCGCGGCTTGCGATTGCGTCGCAGGGATTGGGGATAGCGCAAGCGGCGTACGTAGCGGCGAAGGAGTTTGCGGAAGCGAGGGAGCAGTTCGGTAAGAAGATAAAGGACATACCGGCGGTTCGGGATATGCTTGTGCGAATGAAGACGGATGTGGAGGCGTCGCGGGCGCTGGTGTATGAGACGGCGCGGGTGGTTGACCTGGCGGACGGGCTGGAGGCGTACCGGGAATCGGGGATTGTGACCGACAAGGAGGAGCTCAGAGAGATTCGGACGGAGCAGGGCAAGTACTCGAAGTATGCGTCGCTGCTGACCCCGATGAGCAAGCACTTCGCGTGCGAGAAGGCTGTGGAGATTGCGTCCACCGCGATACAGGTTCACGGCGGCAGCGGATACATGAAGGATTACGAGGTGGAGCGTTACTACAGGGATGCGAGGATTACGACTATTTACGAGGGGACGACGGAGCTTCAGGTGGTTGCGGCGATCGGCGGGATAATGAGCGGGACGTTTGAGAGGTTCGTTGAGGAGTTGGACGAATCGGTTGAGGCTTCCTCCGACAAAGAGTTGCGGGGGGCGCTGAAGGAGGCGTGCGAGCTTGCGAAGGGGTGCGCGGAGTTCCTCAAGTCCAAGGACGACTCTGCGTATACAGACCTGCACGCCGGAGAGCTTGTTGAGATGGCTATGGACGTGATCAACGGTTATCTGCTGCTCCGGCTCTCGTCGGGCGACGAGCATAAGCACGCGGTGGCGAAGAGGTACGTGGGCCGTGCGCTGCCGCGGGCGCGCATGCTGGCGGAGTACATCAAGAGCGGGGACCGAATCACCCTGGATGAATACGAGACCATTGTGGGCTAGCACCGAGTCCACGCCGAATCGTTGTTCTGCTCCGGAACGTTTCTGAATAGATAGAAGGAGTGCACAATGAACCTAGGTCTCGAAGGCAAGGTAGCCATAGTGACCGGGGGCGCTGCCGGGATTGGGAAGGGGATTGCGAAGGTTCTGATGGAAGAGGGCTGCAACGTCGTGATAGCCGACATGGATGAGAGGAAGGGGGAGGCGGCGGCGTCGGAGCTGGGAGCGATGGGTCTCAAAGGGAGGTGTGTTGCGGTTGCGACGGACGTGAGCTCGGAAGAGAGCGTCAACCACATGGTCGAGCGGACGGTGAAGGAGTTCTCCGGGGTTCACATTCTGGTGAACAATGTTGGTCTGACGATTGCGGGATGGATTGAGGAGATAGACCTCGAGGCGGTCCGAAAGACTTTCGACGTGAACATGCTGGGGTACATGCTGACGACGAAGGCAGTGGTTCCGTACATGAAGAGGCAGCGATTTGGGAGACTGATATATCTGAGTTCGGGGTCGGGACAGAAGGGAAGCGCGGGGCTGTCGCTTTACTCGGCTTCGAAGGCTTTCGACATCGGGTTCGGCAAAGCGATCGGGCAGGAGCTGGGGCAGTACAACATTACGGCGAATGTCGTGTGCCCGTCGGATGTGTTTCCCGAGGATCAATACGAGGCGGGGAGCTGGAAAGCGTCGAGGCTGGTCGAGATCACCCAGGAGAAGCTGGGGGTATCGAGCCTCGAAGAGATCAAGGCGAAGCGCGGGTCGTCGAACCCGATGCGGCGGAACTGCACGGTCGAGGATGTCGCGTACTGTGTAGCGTTTCTGGCGTCGGAGAGGGCATCCTTCGTCAACGCGCAGACGCACGGAATAAATGGAGGGGCAATCCCAAGCTAGAGCGAGGTAGAGATGAGGATCGTAACGGACAGGGAGAAGGTTCTGAAGATTTACGAGCGCTGCGCCGAGGCTGGTGTCGCGGTGGTGGCGGCGTGCTGCGAATCGACGGGGGAGCTTGAGGGCTTCCTGACGGCGGCGGAGGCGTACGCGGAGGAGCACGGAATCGAGCGCATCCCAATAAACATAGGGTTCACAGGCGTCTATCCTGAGAATGCGCAACTGCTTAAGGTGAGCACGGGGTGCAGGCTGTCAGACGGCGGGAACACGCTGGACGGGGGTGATGTGGTCGAAGGGTTCGAGATAATGATGGGGCACCTGGAGACGTACGCTGCACTGGAGGGATGCTGCGGGGCGGTTGACGTGCTTCCGTTTCTGGATCACGGGATGCCGACTGATCCGGTAGAGTCGAAGGAGATCCTCGAGAATCCGAAACGGGTGGAGCGGCTTGCGGTGGTGATGTTCGATGCGTCCCACTTTTCTTTCGACGAAAACGTGAAGCGGACCGCGGAGTACGCCGAGAAATTCGGCGACTGCGTGGTGGTCGAGGGGGCGGTGGACCGGATATACGAGCGCGAGGAGGCGCGGAAGGCGGGTATCACGCGGGACCAGATGCTCACGACGCCCGAGCGCGCGGCGGATTACTTGAAGCGGACGGGGGTCGATTTCATCGTCCCGAATCTGGGTACGGAGCACCGCGTGACGTCGGAGGAAGGATACACGAAGAACTACGAGAAGGACCGGGCACAGAGAATCACGGAGAAGGTGGGGCGGAAGCAGGTTCTCCACGGAACATCGTGCCTGGGCAGGGAGATAACGACGCTCGCCGACGACGGGATAATCAAGGTGAACATCTACACGCGGATTGCGGTTGAGAGCGGCGTGGCGGTCTACAGCGATCTCAAGGCGAACGAGAAAATGGTGCTGAAGGACCGGAACCTGGCGATAAACTCGCCGAGCTATCGAAACGAGGTCCATAGGCTCGAAGTGGCGAAGGTTACGCGCGACTATTTCGACGCGTTCAAGTATCCGAGGCTTGCGGAGGCCGGGAAGTGAAGCGGAGCTATCAGTCGATTGTGGAATTGAAGCCGGGGGCGGAGTACCGGGAGAGGGAGAGGACCGCGAAGGTGGAGGGCGTGGGAGAAATGCAGGCGCTGGTGTATTACTGCAAGGGCAGAAGCAGTGTCGCGGGGAGGCGGCCGATATTCTGGACCGAGAACGACGTGCTGGCGCGGGTCGAGTGCATCCACCGATGCGGGACCGACGTGAAGGCGGTCAAGAACGGGCGGCCGGATCAGATTGACGAGAGTATCATCTCGGACCTGCGAGACATTGCGGGCATTTCGGGCGAATACGATCCGCGGAATGCGGCGGCGTACTTCGAGTTTCTGGAGACGGGCCGAAGGGACGGTGCGGTCAAGGACGAGCTGTATGGCAATCTGTGCGACCGGCTGTCCTCGGAGGTGGACCGGAAGAAGGTTTGGGCGCAGGTGTTGACGGAAGGTGGGCGGATTCTCGGGCACGAGATGACGGTTACCGTGGTGAAGGTGGGCTCGAATGTGAGGAACTTGACGGAGCCGCTTGGCTACACCGAGCATGCCGACCAGCTTCCGCGCGAGTATCTGGATTTCCATCCCGGTGAGCGGTTGACGATCCAGACACGGGTGGCGAAGTACGAGCCACCCCCCGAGCACCTGCGCAAGCGCGGCGACGTAAGAGGGGTGCAGTTGCTGGGGGATAACCACGAGAACATGGCGATGACACTGGACGGAGGGTTCTCGCAGTATCTCCGTCTGACGCCGGAGATGATCCGTTCGGGATCGCTGATTCGCGTGCCGCAGGGGATCAACGACATCGAGGCGGCGCTGGTTGAGCCGACCGCGTGCCTGCTCGATTGCCTAAATCTTGCCACGCACCCCGAGGGGCAGGGGAATCACGGAAACATACTGAAGACGGGGGTCAAGCGAGAAGGGGTCACGGCGGTCATCGGGTCAGGCGCAATGGGCTTCATTGCGGCGGCGCTGGCGCTCTCGCGGGATGAAAAGGTTCCCGTCGGACACGCGGCGAAGGTTGTGATGCTTGTGCGATCAGACTACAAGGCGGAGCTTGGGGGGAAGTTGTTCGGGGAGGGCGAGCCCTTGGAGTTTCTGATAGATCCGCCGGGGACGAAGCCGGAAGAGATCGTGCGGCACATGAGGTCGGTTTACGGGGCGGAGTTCGGCTTTGACGACATAGTTCTAGCCGGCGGAGCAGCGGAGACGCTGGCGCTCGCGCACATGCTGGGGAAGGACACGGGCACGCGGATTCACGCCTTTGCGGGAACGCGGGGACCGATCACGGTTGAGAGCGGCTTCTGGCATTACGGAAACGCTGCGACGTCGGGCACGTCGGGATGCAATACGAAGGCGATGGAGAACGTCGTCGGGATGATCGAGCGGGGTCTAGAGCTGGAGCGATTTTCGGGGAAGCGTTACACGTTCGGCGATCTGGAGAGCGACCCGATGAAGTTCTTCGGCGACACCTACCTGCGTCCGCTGCTGCTTCCCAATGAAGGACTTGACGAGCCCGAATGGGAAGAGTGAGGCCGGTCGCGCTTCGGGAGAGAGCTCTTGGTCGTCTCGGCAGCAACCGTCTGATCTCGATGCCGGAAATCTGTGCAGGGCACTGCTCGTCTGTACTGCAGTACGCCGGGCGTGGAACCCACCGGGGTTGACGGGTGCGAGGGCAGGTCTATATACTCCACGCTTTTGAGAAAGGAGAGTGAAGGGATGGGGGAAAGGGCCAGCATCAAGGTCAGCCCTGGCGAGAGAATCGCGGAGATCAATCGGCACATTTACGGTCATTTCGTGGAACACCTGGGTGCGTGCACGTACGGGGGGATATGGGCGGAAGACGGGTCGCGTGCGCCGGTGGAAGACGGGTTCAGGACGGATGTGTTGAGGCTCATTAAGGACGTGAAGGCGCCGAACATCCGCTGGCCGGGAGGGTGCTTCACGAACAATTACCACTGGCGCGACGGCGTCGGGCCTCGAGATAAGAGGCCGCTGAAGTTCGACTGGTACTGGCACAAGCCCGAGCCGAATACGTTCGGAACGCATGAGTTCATCGACCTTTGCAGGCGGGTGGAAGCTGAGCCCTACATTTGTACGAACTTTCACACGGGTTCGCCGGAGGAGTCGGCGGGGTGGGTGGAGTACTGCAATTCGCCGCCTGACGTGGGAGAGGGGAAGAATCGCGCGGCTAACGGACAGCGGGAGCCGTTCGACGTCAAAATTTGGAGCGTGGGCAATGAGACATGGGGATTCCCGCCTGGGGAGAATGCGAAGGGGTTCGTGAAGCACTACGAGGCGATGATGAAGGTGGACCCGGATATAGAGACGATAGCGGTGGGTTCCTCGGGGCATCGTCCGGAGTGGAATGAACCGCTGATCAAGATTGCGGGAGAGTACTTCGACTACATTTCGATTCACCACTATACGGGCACGAGGCCGAAAGTGGGGGAGATTTTCCGGAATGGGGGGGACGAGGAGGCGTATCTGGCGATCGTGGGCGCGCCGGTTTACGTGGAGGGGTTTCTGGGTGAGTTGATCCAAATGCTGGAGTCCCTGCTTCCGGACAGGCCGGAGGTGGGGATAGCGTTCGATGAGTGGAACGTGTGGCTGTACTCGAAGCAGGGGCTCGAGCACAACTATGCGCTTAGGGATGCGGTTTATGCGGCGGGGATTCTCAATGCGCTTCACCGGCTTTCGGCCAGAGTGAAGATCGCGAATCTGGCGCAGCTTGTGAGTTGCCTCGGAGCGATACAGGCCAACGGTGAGACGGCGTTCCCGACACCGCTTTACGATGTGATGAAGCTGTACTCCACGTTGGCAGAGGACGTGGCCGTGAACACGGAAGTCTCGTGCGGAGGGTACGACAGCATGGCGATCAACAGCGTCCCGGCGCAGGAATCGGTGCCGTATGTCGACGCTTCGGCGACTGTGAGCAAGGAGGGCAAGAGGGCGGCGCTTTTCGTGGTGAACCGTCATCCGGCGGAGAGTGTGGAATGCGCGCTGAATTTCGGGGGGCTGAAGGCGGCGGGGGCGGTACGGGTTGATCAGATCGCCGGGCCGTCGTGGTCCGCGATGAACACTTTCGACGATCCGAATAAGGTGGTGCCGACGAAGGAGGAGATTGCCGAGGTCCCGAAGAGCTACAGCTTCCCAGCTCATTCAGTGACCGCGTTTTCGTTTGCGGTTTCGGACGCGTGAGCGACGGCAGAGGTCTTTGAAAGAGGACGGGCTGATGCAGGAGATAGACGGCGGCCAATCGAGATGCCACCGCGTTGCCAGCAACGAATGCAACAACGGGTATCCGGCGATCTGCTTTGACGAGGAGGACAGGCTTTGGCTGGCCTGGACAAGGGCTGACGCGAGGGGGGAGTCGGTGGTGGGGCGTTTCAACGATGGGCCGGGCTATTCGGATGTAATGACGTTGAGCAGCGGGGGCGAGGTGAACTACGCTCCCGTGCTGGTGAAGGATGAGTCCGGGGATGTCTGGTGCTTCTGGTCTGTGAGAGACGCGGGTAGATGGCACGTCGTCGGCAGGTGCTGCCGCTCGGGTGAGTGGATTGCGGAGGAGGGGATTTCAGGAGACCTGGAACCGTCAAGCGAAGTCGATGCGGCGGCGCTTCCTGGCGGGGGGATCGCGGTTGCGTGGCAGTGCCTTTCCAAGGAAGGGCCGGGGATCTACATGAGCAGGAACGAGGGGGAAGGGTGGTCGGATCAGGAGCGGGTGAGTCCGGAGGGACAGGTCTGCTTCCGGCCTTCTGTTGCCGCAGATGAAGGAGGGGATGTGTGGGTTGCGTGGGACTGCTTTGCCGACGGGCGATGGCGCGTGCTGGTGAAGCAGGCGGGTAATGACAAGGTATTCGAGGTGCCGACACTCTCGGGGCGAGACTGCTCGGACCCACATCTGGCGGTGGATGCAAGAGGAAACCTGTGGGTAACGTATGTGTCGTACTCGTGGCAGCCTAAGGGGAAGCCGAGGGATAAGAGGCCGGGATCGGATCCTGCCGTGCAGGTTGCGTGCCTTCGGGATGGCGAGTGGCTGGGGCCGAGGCCGGACAATGATCTCGCGCCGGGGTTTGTGCAGAGCAACGCGATGAAGAATCACTATCCCCGCCTGGTGTTCACGTCGTCGGGGATGAATTGGATACTGTGGCAGGCGCTTGACAGTCACCTCGGCTGGGCAATCTACACGAAGTACTACCGAGGCAACGAGTGGTCGGATCTGATGCGGTTCGACATAACGGAGGAGTACGACGCTAGGCCGCAGGCAGCGTTCGATGGCAAAGGTAGACTGTGGGTGGCGCACGAGGGCGGGATGCGGTTCCAGAACCGGGGGATATACGTGCGTAGGTTGGACGGATACGCCTCGGGAGACGGGTTGGTCGAAGCTGACCTTGTGAGGCTGGAATCGGAACTCGATCCTCCCGAAGCTCACGGTGAGGCAGCGCCGAGACTGCGTGTGGAGATCGGGGGGCGGCGATACACAAGCTACGTGGGCAACCTTCACGTGCAGACGATACTGTCGGACGGGCACGTGGGGACCCCGGAGCAATTCTATACCTTCGGGCGTGAGAGGCAGGGTTGGGACTTCGCGGCAGTTACGGATCACTGTGATTCGAACAAGCTTCTGCCGTGCGAGTACGCGCTGATACAGCTTGCCGCGCGAACGTGCAACGACCCGCCGCATTTCGCGGCGATACCGGGATGGGAGTGGACGCAGGGCGACTACGGGAAGACCCAATACGGGCACAAGTGCATTCTGTTTCCGACGGAGGACGGGCCGATGTGCAGTCCGCTGGACGGGCGGGGGCGCACGCCGGAAGAGCTGGCAGAGTGCCTGAGAGGGACGGGCGGGCTGATGTCGGCCCATCACATCGCGAGGGGATTCTCCGGTGGCACGAGGTGGGACTTCGTGGATGGAGAGGTCGAGCCGAATGTAGAGATATGCTCGAACTGGGGGCGGTTTGAGTACTTCGGAAATCCGATGGGGATCAAGGAAGTGAAGCACGTGGCTGAGAAGGAGGGGTGCTCGGCGCGAGATGCGCTGGCGAGAGGCCATAGGCTCGGCTTCATCGGAGGGAGCGACAGCCATGACTTGTGTCACACTCCCTGCATTGGAATAACCGGTGTGTGGTTGGAGGAGCTGACGCGGGACGCCATCTTCTCGGCGCTGCGGGATCGACGGGTGTATGCGACTACCGGCGATAAGGTGGCTATCGCATTTTGGGTCGATGATGGGTTCATGGGGTCTGTGCTCCCCGCGAAGAAAGGGATTCGTGAGGTTCGAGGCGAACTGGAGGCCGCCGAGCCGATTGTGAAGGTCGAGCTTGTTCGCAACGGCGAAGTGATAGACTCGGAGGCAGCCTCCTCGGAAAAGGTCTGCTATGCTTTCAGTGACGAGGCTGCCCTGCCCACCGCCGGTTTGATCAGTTCGTCGCGAGGCGAAATGCTAGTTTATTACTACCTTAGAGTGGGCCTGGCTGGGGGGGGGATGGCTTGGTCGAGTCCCGTGTGGCTTGCCGTCGCTAGGGATGGACAGTAGGGGCTAGCGGTTTGGGTTGACATGGCCGCGGGGTTGGGCTAGAGTTGCCACGAGCATAAGAGTCCCCGTGCGGGGGCTTTCCTACCGGAGGTGACAGAATGGACGTAATGTGCATAGGCGACCTGGTGGTGGACATATTTGTGAAGGGAGTCAAGGAGGTACCTCCACCGTACAACTTCGCGGTTCCCGAAGCGGCACAACTGCACACCGGGGGCGATGCGGTCAACACGGCGGTTGACTTGGCGAAGCTGGGGTTGAGTGCGGGAGTAATTGGGAAGGTCGGGGCGGACGATGCAGGGGAATTCCTGATCGGGCGGCTGAAGGATCTGGGAGTGAATGCCAACGGCGTGGTGAGGGGCAGGTCCGGGGGGACGTCCGTGTGCTTCTTCATCGTTTCACCGGAGGGGACGGAGAGCTACTGGTATTATCGAGGGGCGTCGCTGGAGTTCAGCCACGAGGACGTCGATCTGGAGCTAGTCAAGCAGGCGAAGATTGTGCTTGTCACCGGGTCGTACCTGATACCGGCGTTCGATGGGGAGCCGACCGCCAAGGTGCTGCAAGCGGCGAGGGCCAACGGGCAGATCACGGCTATGGACCCATCGCATGGGTCAATAGGCGGGGACTGGACGACGATTCAACCGGCGCTGCCGTATGCGGATATCTTCCTTCCGAACCTGGATCAGGCCGAGGCAATCTCCGGCGTCAAGGGTCCCGAAGCGTCTGCGGACTACTTCTTGTCGAAGGGCATCAAGACCGTGGCGATCAAGATGGACGAGCGGGGCTGCCTTATCAAGACGGCGGAGAAGTGCATCCGGCTCCCCGCCTACGAGGTCGAAGTCGTCGACATGAACGGCGCTGGGGACGCATACGTTGCGGGATTCCTGGCGGGCGTTCTAAAGGGCTGGGATCTATCACTTACCGGGAAGTTCGCGAACGCCGTTGCTGCGGCCAATGGGCGGGCGGTGGGATGCAGCGCATGCATACCGCCCTTCGATGACGTCGTGAAGTTCATGGAATCGGCCCAGGTTCGCCAGGCCTAGTTCGTGTTTTCTGAAAGGATTCCCTACTATGCCGTCACTCAACTCGTATATCGATAAGCTGCGATCCCCCGGCGCTGGATACCGTGTCGCGCCGTTCTGGTTCTGGAATCACTACCTTGATGCGGATGAGCTGAGGCGTCAGGTGAGAGAGATGCACCGCGGCGGGGTGGGTGGTTTCGTGATGCATCCGCGTCACGGCAGGATCACCCCATACCTCTCGAGCGAATGGATGGACTGTATAGAGGCGGCGGTGGACGAGGCGAAGAAACTTGGAATGTGGGCCTGGCTGTACGACGAGGACAACTGGCCGAGCGGCCCGGCGGGAGGAGTGATAACCGACAGCAACCCGAAGTACAGGATGCGGCACCTGAGACTGGCCGATTCGCGCTTGGTGAGGGGCGGGAGCAAGGTGTCCGTTCGACTCCCGGATGAGCCAGTCCACGCGGTGCTTGCCGTCAGAGAGAGAACGGGGAAGGCAGACCTGTCGACGCTGAAGGACATAACACCAAAGGCGGAAGTACGCGCGGTGTCCTGGAAGGCTCCTGCGGGGCAGTGGCGAGTGCTGGTCATAACCGAGTCGGTGTATCGCGGAACCTTTTTCGGGTACTACCTCGATCTTCTGAATCCGGACGCCACGAAGAAGTTCATCGAAGTTACTCACGAAGCCTACAGGAAGCGAGTGGGGAAGGACTTCGGGAAGACGGTACGGGGGATATTCACGGACGAGCCGGCCATCAATTACGCCAACGACAAGGAGGACTCGGTTCCTTTCACGTGGCGGCTGCCTTCGACATTCAAGCGTATGTGGGGAAAGGAATTGCGAGAGGTGCTGCCCGCGCTTTTCCTGGACTGTGGAAGAGAAACGGCGAAGCTCCGCTGTCAGTTCTACGAGACGGTGACGAAGTTATACGAGACCGGCTTCTTCAAGCCCATTTATGAGTTCTGCGAGAAGCACAAGATACGGTCCATCGGGCACTTCCTTATGGAGGGGCCGCTGTTTCTGAACGTCAAGAACAACATGGAATTCTTCAGGATGACGGAGTACATGCACTGGGGAGGTGTGGACAGTCTTACGCACGCGACGATGAACAGCGTCGGGAACCTGATAGGTTCGAAGATGGCGTCGAGTTCTTCGCACCTGCTGGGGAAAGAGCGAACGATGGATGAGATTTTCGGGCTGGCCGACGGCTGGGATTTCACGCTACGTGACACCAAAGTCCTTGCAGACTGGCACACGATACTCGGCATCAATTACTTCATTCCGCACGCGTTCTATTACTCGGTCCAGGGATTTCGGAAGTGGGAGTGCATTCCTGACCAGTTCTACCACGTGCCGTACTGGCCCTATTACAAGAAGTTTGCGGATCACAATGCGAGAGTGAGTGCGGCGCTGTCGGACTCGCGTCACGTGGCGGACGTTGCCGTCTTCTATCCTGTCAAGAGCATGTGGGCGGCGATGTCGCCGGGGCAGGGAGAGGCGGTAAAGGTGCTGGACCGCGAGTTCAGCAACGTCTCGCCGAACTTGGTCAAGGCGCATCTGGATTACGACTACATGACGGAAGAGCTGGTGCAGGCGGCGGATGTGCGCGAGGGGCGGCTGTCGGTGAAGCGCAACGGGCGCGAATTAGAGAGCTTCGCGGTTCTCGTAATGCCGCACGTGACGACCATCTCCGCGAAAACTGTGGCGAAGATCCGGCTGTTCGTGGAAAAGGGAGGCGGGCTCGTGCTGACGGGGGCGCTTCCGAGCGCTTCGCCGGAACGCGGCGAGGATGCCGGGATTCACAAGGCGTTCGATCGTCTTGCGAAGCAATTCTCCGAACGGGTCGTCCAGCTTCCCGGAGGGGCGTCGCCGGAGGAGCTTAAAGGGGCGATAGGGAGGATTGCGGGTGCGGACGTGGAGATCACGCTCGCCGACGGAAGTCTGGCGGAGGACGTGGTGTACACACACTATCGGAATGCGTGCGATGCGTATTTCGTGTTGAACGTCTCTGAGAAATCGCGCAGGCAAGTGAACGTGTCAGTCCGGGGTAGTGGCAAGCTTGCGCGAATGGACACGGCTACCGGGAAACTGAGAGAGATAAAAGCGGAGAAGAACGATGGAAGGCTGGAGTTCAAACTGAGGCTGGAGCCGACCGAGTCGGCGCTGGTGCTGCGCTCCGGTCGACTGCGCGTATCGTCCGGAAGAGATACGATGCCGCGGGCGAAGAAGGGCACGGTCGAGCTGGGAAGAAAGTGGAAGTTCCGGACGGTCAAAGCGAACGTGCTGCCGCTGCACGAGTGGGAGCTGGATATCGCTACGGGCCCAGAACGGTGGTCGGCTTCTATGGTGAAGTACGGCACGAGTTTTCATGTGAGGGAGGTGCCGAAGGGGGCGAAGCTCCTTTTGGACGGTGTGGTGGGTGAGGTGATGTTCGGCGGGTCGGCGGCGAAACCCGCGCAGGTGGCCCTGAATGGGAAGCGGCTGATGCAGCGGCTGGGAAGGCCGTTCCAGCCTGGAGGCGTCAAGTTGCTGAAGCCGGGGAGTTATCTCGACCCGTACATCCCGGAGTACGATGTGAGCGCGATCTTGAGGAAAGGTAAGAACAAGGTGGAGATCTCGACGATGGGTTCGCTGTTTGAACCTGCCGCGATAACACAGCAGGGATATCTCGTGGGAGAGTTTGCGCTGAGGAAGAGGCGGGACGGGTCGTACACCGTGGCTGCGCCGAAGGGGGAGATCGAGACCGGATCATGGGCGTCACAAGGATACCCGTTCTACTCGGGGGTGGGGGAGTATTCGCAGGACGTGAGGGTGCGGGATTTCGAGCGTGCCTTTATTCGCTTCAAGAAGGTTGCGGATCTTGTGGAGGTCATCGTGAACGGCCGTACGGTCGAGGTCCTTGCTTGGGAACCGTTCGAGGCGGAAGTCACGAAGTTCCTCAAGAGAGGACGGAACAGAATCACACTTCGCGTGGCGAACACCATGTCGAACCTTTACGGCCGTTCGATGAGGCGGTCTGGGATCTTGAGCGACGTGTCCATAGACCTTTACTAGCAGCTTTCGAGGGGGTGCACCGTGAGAATCAGGGAAGTGGGCGACTACCTGACCGAGATCTCACCGTTCATCGAGAAAGAGCATACTTGCGACGGGTGGAAGTACGGCGACCCTGATAGGGAGTTGACCGCGATTGCGGTGGCGTGGATGGGAACGCTCGAGGTGATCGAGAAGGCCGGAAATGCCAAGGTTAATCTGCTCGTGGTCCACGAGCCGCTTTTCTACCCTGACAAGACGCCGGACAAGGCGATACCCTCGACATCCAAGCCGGTGAATGTCGGACGGAGGAAGCTGCTGGATGAATACGGGATAGTGGTGTACAGGTGCCACGACGGGTGGGATACGTACCCGGAGTTCGGCGTGGTGGACAGTTGGGCGCAGGCGTTAGGTTTGGGGAATCGAGTTGGCGGAGACACTGGGGCCCCGGTCTACGAAATACCCAAGGTTCAGCTTGGCGATCTTGCCGGAGAAGTCAACAAGACAATGGAGTTGGACGGCGTGCGAGTTGTCGGGGAACTGGACAGGGTTGTCGCCAAGGCGGGTTTGGGGATTGGAGCATGGGGTGGCCTGGGCATTATGGAGCGACTGCTGTTGGCTGGGGCGGACGTGATGATCGTCGGAGAGACTGTGGACTGGAGAACGATGCGAGCAGCCGTGGATTCAGGCCTTGCGATAATCGAGACATCACACGCACCTTCGGAGAAGTACGGGGTGAAGAACTTGGCGCGGAGACTCGAGTCGGTGTTTGGCCCTGCGCCGGTGCACTACATCGAGGTCGGATCGCCGTGGGTGATGGTTAGATAGGGCTTTGGCTGTTGGGTGAGAAAGTGGGGGGCAAGCAAGATTAGTGGGATTACAGTAACTGTACGGCATGACTCTGTTTGTTTCCTTTTGCTCGCATAGGTCCCACGGGTGCCCCAGTCCAGTGTGACTGGATGGCGTGCACGTAAGGTACGCGGTGCATGGGATTTACGGCTGGTTGCGATGCAGGGACGGCGTGTCTTGCACATCAAGCGGGCTTTTTCGCTTGACGGCGGGGGCTTATTCGATATAATGAGGGTTCCTGGCGCGCGCCTTTCTAGAGCATAGGGGAATAATGGCAGCCGGGTCAGCCCAGAAGTTCACAATCGGCGTCGATGTGGGAGGGACCAACGTAAGGTCCGGGCTGGTTGGGGCACGGGGACGGGTCTATCATCGGGACAGACGCCCCACTCCTGCAGATGGTGAAGCTGAAGAGATCATCGCCGCCATTCTTGCCTCGATCGAGGTGATGCTCTCAAAGCCGAAGGTTACGCGAAGGAAGGTAAGCGGGATCGGGGTTGCCACGCCGGGGCCGCTCAACACCAAGACGGGAGTGATAATAAACCCGCCGAACCTGCCCTCGTGGCGCGACCTGCCGCTGAAGAAGATCCTGGAGAAGGAACTGAAGATCCCCGTTGAGCTTGAGAACGACGCCAATGCTGCGGCTGTGGGAGAGCACTGGATCGGGGCGGGGAAGGGTGCCGACAGCATGATTATGATTACGCTGGGGACGGGTGTGGGGGGGGGCGTGATCGTCGGCGGGAAGTTGTGGCACGGTGCTTCGGACGTTGCGGGAGAGATCGGTCACACGACGATTGATCCGGAGGGAATGCGTTGCGCATGTGGCAATAAGGGCTGCCTGGAGGTGTATGTTTCGGCCACGGGCATTGCAGACAGGATGCGCTCGGTGCTGGATCAGGGGCGGTCGAGTTCGGTGGTCGAGATGCTCGATGGTGACCGGAGCAAGCTGACGTCGGAACTGATATACCTGGCAGCCGAGGAAGGGGATATGCAGTCGAGGCTGACGCTGGAGGAGACGGGTGTGCTTCTGGGGATAGCGGTCGCGAACCTGATCAATATCTTCAACCCCGAGCTTGTGGTGGTGGGTGGGGGAGTTACGCGGGCGGGCAGATTGATTTTCGATCCGATGAAGGCCGAGGCGAACAAGCGTTCGTTCCAGACGGCGGCTGACGCGGTGAAGATTGTCCCCGGGGAACTTGGGGACGATGCAGGAGTAGTCGGGGCCGCACGGACAGTGATGCTGAGGAAGCGCAGGTCCTGAGCGAAGCGTCTCATCGGTAGGCGGAAGGGGGCTAATGTGTCAGTCTTCAAGGCCTACGACATCCGCGGGCTGTGCCCAGGCGAGCTCGATCAGGATCTTGTTCTCAAGGTGGGGCGAGCGATCACGATGGTGCTTCCCGGGTCGACCTTCGCCGCCGGGCGCGATATGCGGACCACCTCCCCAGGGCTATACGAGGCGGTCATAAGGGGCATGACGGAAGGCGGGAACGACGTGGTCTCGCTGGGGCTTGTTTCCACCTCGATGACGTACTTCGCCACGGGGAAGTATGGTTTGGACGGGGCGGTGATGGTGACCGCGTCGCACAATCCTTCTGAGTATAACGGTATCAAAATCTCGGGCCGGGGTGCTATCGGTATTGGGTTGGACACGGGATTGGGGGATATCCAGAAGCTGATCGAGACGGGGGGAGTTGATCGGGCGCCCGGCGGGGAACATGGGAAGGTGACTCTCAAGGAAATCATTGACGACTATGTCGATCACGTGCTTTCGTTCGCAGGCGAGATTGGAAGTTTGAAAGTTGCGGTGGACGCCGGCAACGGCATGGGGGGGCATACGGTTCCGCACGTATTCGCGCGTCTGCCCTGCGAGTTGATTCGGATGTACTTCGAGCTGGACGGGCGGTTTCCGAACCATCCTCCTAACCCTCTCGTGCTGGAGAACCTGGCAGATCTGCAGGCGTGTGTGAAGAGTGAGGGGGCAGACGTCGGAGTGGCATTCGACGGCGATGCTGACCGAGCGGCGCTTGTTGATGACAAGGGGGCTGTTATCCCCGGTGATCTGATGACTGCGCTTCTTGCGAAACGGCTCCTGAAGAAACACCCAGGGTCGACGATTCTCTACGACGTAAGGTCGAGCTGGGTGGTCAAAGAGGAGGTAGAGGCAGCGGGGGGCAAGGCGATCATGGGCAGGGTGGGGCATGCTTTCATGAAGAAGCGAATGCGTGAGGAGAACGCAGTTTTCGCCGGTGAGTTGAGTTCGCACTACTACTTCAGAGAGAACTACTGCGCGGACGACGGGATGATAGCGATGCTGCTGATGCTCACGATGATGAGCGAAGAGAAGAGACCGTTGTCGGAGATTGTGGCGCCGCTTAGACGATATCACCAGTCAGGCGAGATCAACTCCGAAGTGAAGGATCAGCAAGGCAAGATGAAAGAGCTAGAGGCGGCTTTCAGTGACGGAAAAGCGGTTCACCTCGACGGTTTGTCGGTCGAGTACGATGATTGGTGGTTCAACGTCCGGCCATCCAACACCGAGCCGGTGCTGCGCCTCAACCTGGAGGCGAAGAGCGGGGAGAAGATGGAGGCCATGCGCGACAAGGTGCTTTCGATCATCCGAAGCTGAGCGCGGGTGGCGAAACCCCGGGCGGGCACTTCTGGTTTCTTCCGCAGCGACGGTGCTGGTGCTTCTGTGCTTGCCGCTGGGCATCTCCGCGCAGGAACCTGTTCGGGCGTACAGGGCGGAGGCGGGGGTCGGGGAAGGAGGGATCGAGGGAGTTCTGGCGCGGGGACGGGGCTGGTGGCGTGATTATGCAAAAAAGGGCGAGGAGCTGCTGGCCGAGGCCGGGCTGATCCACGACCCGATTGAGCGGATTCACATTCTTCGAAAGATCTTGTCGTGTTATCCCCAGACCCCGGCTGCGGAGCAAGCGAGAGTGGAGCTGCGAGGTCTGGTGACTGCGCAACCGCACGGGCCGCAGCTTCACGTCACCGTCTGCCCGTGGAAGGATAACAAGGAAGCGGCTGTAAGTCTGACGTTCGACGATGCGGTTCCACATCAGATCAAGTACCACGTGCCGCTGATGGAAGAGCGGGGATTCCGGGGAACGTTTTTCGTTTTTGTGAATGCGATCGAGCGCGGTCAGGGCGACAACTGGGAGCCGTGGGCTGAGTTGGCACAGCGAGGGCACGAGATAGGAGCTCACACGGTCTCGCATCCCAGACTCGTGGAATTGTCAGATGAGAAGATCAAACGAGAGCTCGAGGAATCGAATCGGATTATCGGGGAGCGGATAGGCGCTGTGCCGCTGACGTTGGCTTATCCCTACGCGCAACACAACGAAAGGGTAAGACGGATCGCGAGGGGCTTGTACATATCGGCGAGGAGCGGGAGTTCAACGGTAGCGCCGCCTACTCCCGTGGACCTTTACGATGTGCCGAGCTTTGTTCCGGCGACGAACACGTCGCTTTCGGAGATGAATTCATGGGTAGATGCGGCGTTGCAGACGGGCGGGTGGATGGTGGACATGATTCACGGAATTGAGGGACAGGGCTGGCAGCCGATCCCCCGGGAAAGGTACGAGGCGCATTTTGACTACCTGGCAGAGCGTGAGGACAGACTGTGGGTGGCAACGTACGCGGAAGTGGCGAAGTACATTCGGGAGCGCGAGGCGGCGGTGGTGGATACCATCGAGGTGGGCAAGGACAGGGCAGTATTCGAACTCCTCATGTCCGACCTGGACGGAGGTATATGCGACGAGCCGCTGACGTTGCGGCTGGAGGTGCCGTTCGATTGGGCGGTGGTAACTGTGGAGCAGGGAGAGTCCATATCTCGCGAGGCGAGGTGTCTGGCGGAGGAACACGGGAAGGTCGTGTACTTCGATGCTGTGCCGAACGGAGGGGAGATTATGGTGGAAGTCGTCGAGAGGGGAGTACAGATTCAAGAGCCCCGTGAGGCGGAGGTAGGGGAGGAGTAGATGCCGCGGAAGGTACGGTACGAGGAGATGCTTCCGCACGAGTTTGAGAAGGCGCTGGAGCGTGCGCCAATTGCGTACGTTCCTTTCGGCACGCTGGAGTGGCACCATCCACATCTGGCTTTGGGGAACGACGCGGTGAAGGCTCACGAGCTATGCGTGCGGGCTGCGAGGAAGAGCGGCGGGGTTGTGGTGCCGGCGACGTACTGGGCGTCGGAGGGGGGAGGACCGCATACGATGACCATAGAACCGAGAGGGCAGGCAAGAGGGCCCCTGCTCTCTCTTTTCACGGCGATATTCCGAGAGGCGGAGGCAGTTGGATTCAAGGCGGTGGTCGCTGTGACGGGGCACTACGGTCTGGGGCAGGTGTGCACGGTGAAGAAGGCGGCACTGGACTGGATGGTGAAGGGGCGGTCGATTGTGTGGGCGCTGGCGGAATGGGAGGTGGCCGGGGACATCGGCTACCGCGGCGACCATGCGGGCAAGTGGGAGACGTCGCTCCTATGGAGCCTAAGGCCGGAGCTGGTGCAGATGGAACGGTTCCGAAAGTGGGAGCATGCGTCCCGGAACAGATCGGCGCTGGGGGCGAGCAGAAAGCTGGGCGACAAGGCGGTGAGGGTAATTGTTTCGCGTCTGGCGGAGAAGGCCGGGGCCCTTCTGTCCCACAACTCGCGGCAGAGAGCGGCGTTTGTCCGATGTTCCGAACACTACTACGAATTCCTGCGCAACTGCATGACATCTCGGGATGCTGGTGAAGAGGGGATCGTGTGGCGGTCGTTCAGGACAGATCCGTACGATCGGTTCCGGGAGTTGTTCCTCGAGGGGCAGTACGGAAGGGCACTCAGGCAAATAGAGAAGGTCGGCTTGAAGCCGAGTGACCTCGGGCCGATTCCGTAGTCGGATCCGAGCAGTCAAAGATCGTTCCAGGCGGAGAAAGCAAGCTCGAGTGAGGGGAGAATGGCGAAAGAACTCGACAGTTTCGGCGGATGGAAAGGGGTTTCGGCCCCTTCGACGGGATTCTTCCACCTGAAGGAGATCGATGGACGATGGTGGTTCATCGATCCGGAGGGGCACGGGTTCATTTCCGTCGGCGTCAATCACGTGCAGGAGAACCCAGACGCGCCGGTTTTCCAGAAGGTCTATGGAGGCGATCTTGAGGCTTGGGCGGAGGCGGACTTCGCATACTTGAAGGAGTGCGGGTTCAACTCGATCTATTGGACGTCGGGGAAGCGGAACACTGACGCATGCCGGAAGCAGCATTTCGCGTTTGCGGTGGTTCTCAACCTGATCCACCACCCGGTGAGCCGGAGAGAGGGCCCGAGGCCGGATGTGTTCTCGACTGAGTTCGAGTCTTTCTGCGCCTCGGTCGCGGACAAGGTGGTTCCCGACTATAGGGATGACCCGCTCGTACTGGGGTACATGTATGCGGGAGCGCCTTTCACGGAAATGCACGATTGGTTGAACGACATTTTCGCTCTGCCGGAGGATTCGCCGGGGAAGCGGGAGCTTGTAGGGATACTCAGGGAGATACACGGGGATGATATCGGATCGCTGAACGAGTTGTACGCAAGCAAGTTCGGTTCTTTCGACGAGCTGCTGCGGCCGGGAGCGGTTCGGTTCAACGCCGATTTCGATCCTCTGGCGAGAATGCGTGAGGGGCTGCGAGTGGTGGCTGACGAGCAGCTCAGGGATTTCGACGCGCTCTGCGGTGCGATCGTGGGGCGGTTGGGTCTGCTTGCGAAAAGGCACATCGGCGAACGGGACCCGAATCATCTGGTTCTGGGTCCGTCTGTTAAAGAGTACAACATGAGCGGCGCGATGTGGGATGCGTTAGCGCCGCACGTCGACGTGCTGGCCCCACAGCATAACGAGTTGATAGACCTGCACGAGGTGCATGAGCGGACGGGGATGCCGATCCTGATCTCGGACGAGAACGTTGGGATGGTGCCGCACCCGGGACAGCATCACGGGCGGTTGATAAAGGGACAGAAGGAGCGAGGTGAGATATACGAGCACATGGTCCGGCTCAACCTTGGGTACCCGTTCGTCGTGGGGGCTGAGATGTGCGGGGGAGTTCACGACAACATAAAGGAGCTGAATCCGAATTACAGCAAGAACGGGCTCAGAGACGCCGAGACGGATGAGCCGCACGAGGAGGCGGTTTCGCGAATGGTGAAGGCGAATGCGAAGATATACGAGTATGCGGCGAGTCCTCTCGATAGGACGGAGCTTGGGAGGCTCAAGTCCGAGCACCAGGATAGGTGGCGGGACGCGCTGCTGCCGGGGCTCTGGCCGACGTACCTGGCGTTTGTCATGTAGGGGGCGACGTGAGCGATTACGACGAGTTTGGGGGATGGAAGCGGCTGCACTTGGGTGGCACGGGGTTCTTCAGGGTCGAGAAGGTGGGTCGGTGGTGGATGGTGACGCCTGAGGGGAACGCGTTTCTGAGCCTCGGCGTGAACCACATCCATCCGGATCTTCTTTTCCAGGAATACAACAGGGAATACTGGGGGGAGAAGCTGGGGTACCGGGAGAAGCCTTACACGCATCAGGGCTTCGAGGCCAGCCCGGCGTATGGTAAGTGGCTTGCGATGGTCGAGGAGGACTTTGGGAAGTGGGGCTTCAACACTATAGGCGGCCTGTCGATGATCAATCGCTGTCCGAAGGGTATACCGTACACGGTGTGCGTGAGGTTTGTCGATAATTGCCATTGGATGAAGGCGGAGGACATATCATTCCCTGACGTGTTCTCTCCGGCGTTCGTTGAGCGCTGCCGGGAGATTGCTAAGAAGCAGTGCGCTCCGCGGCGGGATGACCCGTATCTGGTGGGGTATTTCTATTCGGACACGCCGATTCTCGCGTGCCGGGGAGCGCATGCGAAGGAAGGGCTCCTCTACTACGACAACCCGCGGGGGGAGGTGCCGACCTGGCCGAGAGCCATCGCGGACCTGCCCGCCGATGCAGCGGGGAAGCGGGCGTATGCGGAGTTCGTCAGGGCACGGTATCGAGGGCAGATAGAGGATTTCAATGTCGTCTACGATACGTCTTTCGGGAGCTTCGAAGAGCTGCTTGCTGGGAAGCTGCCGCACAGTCCGGCCAAACATGAACGGGCCCACGCCGAT
>Ga0180438_10000992_pt1 | contig 52001 bp, 86 predicted proteins | sample SS_ome_12_FD_132455 | JGI IMG/M metagenome (GOLD analysis project Ga0180438, IMG submission 132455) | Hypersaline lake sediment archaeal communities from the Salton Sea, California, USA - SS_3_D_2 metaG | ecosystem: Environmental > Aquatic > Non-marine Saline and Alkaline > Hypersaline >...
GGCGAGTAACTGCCCCGGTTCTGGTACGACAGCAACTCGTTCTTCAGCGTGTCCAGCGTGACACTCATCTCGGCCGCCGTGTTGGCCTCCCCGTCAAGCGTATACCCCACCATCTCGCCCGCCTGCACATGGTACAGCAACAGCCCGAAATCCTGGCCGGGCGTGAACACGTTCTTGTTGCGATACACCATGACCGGCACCCCAGGCTCAAAATCCATGGCGAAAAGCGTTATGGTGGCGCCGGTTATATTGACTATAGAAACTAGACTTTTCATCTTCTACCCCTTATGAACTGGCCACGAAGTGGACACTGGTTTTCAGGCACCTTATGGCGTTTATGCGGTCGTCCGACACGCCGCCACCCTGCGGGCCGCCTCCGATGTTCTGAGCGGCGTTGATGAACACCCACCCAATAACGTCACCAGCCGCCACCGCCACGTCACCCATGTCGTTCAGTATGGATTGCGGGCTTCCGGTCGGGCTGTTGTTGAATGTGCCGACACCGGTCGGGGATATGGGAATATCCCTGTACGCCAGCAACGTCCAGCCCGAACCCGTGGCGTTCTCCTTGTAGAAACCTATACGCACGGTGGGCGCCGCCCCGACGGTGCCGGTGCCGACCGCCGCGCCCTGGAACGCCAGCCGTATTTCCGTCAGGTTGCCAGCCTCCGGCACCACAATAGTGTCCGCCCCGCCGTTCTGCGGCGAGTCGTACCAGCGCATTATCGGGTTCGTGTGCGTGACATCGTTCTCATTCTGCTTGGCGGACTTGTAGAGGTGGGCGAAGTTGTTGCTGATGTTGGCCAGATTGTTGGCCTCCCACCACGCCTCAAAGGCGCCCCCGCCGCCGCCGGGAGGAGCGGCGAACGCCCCGTCGGCCCTGAGGAAATTGGCGGTTCCGCCCGGGTATCCCCCAAGGTCCAACACGCTCACCTCGTCCGCCCCGCCATCGGAATGACTGGAAGCGTGCGCCGATGGCGTCTGTGCGTCCGCCAGCAACCCGCTCAACCCCGCCACGCTAATCTCGTCCCCGCCCCCGTTCTCGTGCGTGGCCGCGTGCAATATTGGCGTCCTGGCGTCCGATAGTCTGGCGTCATCCCCCTCGCACGCCGTGTCGGCCACGGCGCCGTACGCCACGGATAGGGGCGACCCGCCCGTACCATCCCCCGTCAGCGTGGCGTCGCTGGCCACCGTCGTCAGGTAATTGCCCGATGGGCTGGCCACCTGCCCCGCTTTGGTGCCCGTTATCCGCTGGCTCTCCACGAACACCCAATCTCCGCTTGTGTACCTGTAGATAAGCTTCTCCAAGAACGTGAACTCGGGCGACAATATGGCGAAGTTCCCCAGCGACAAGTCGCCCGGGGTCAGGCCCCGCTGGCCGACAAGCGTGCCTGTGCTCTGCCCAATCATCCACACGAAGCGGGCCTTTTGGCTCTCGGCGTCGGCGCTGGCCGGAATACCTATGAGCCAGACGGAGAAATAGTCGTTGTTCGGCACCAGCATCAACTGCCACGCGCCGAGGGTGAATTGGTTGTACTGCGGGTTGCTACCCGATAGCGGCACCACGTCCAGCGCGTTTTTCACGCACTCGGGGTCGCCCGCCGCTCCATTTAGATACAGCCTGGTGTAGTCGTTCTTGCTGTTATGTATGGGGTTGGTGGTCGGCAAATCCTCATCATACAACAGACACGCCGTGACCGTGGGGCGCCGATCGCCCTGTGCCACGCTGGCGGGCACCAGCCCCCCCACGTCGCCCCCGGTCTCCCTGTACGTGCCGAGTGTCTGGTGAAGTTCCCTGTGCGTCTGCCAAGGCATGCTTCCATGCACCTCGCGCTGGGCGAACCTGAACGTCCCATCGCTGGTGTAGCACACGTACGCTATCTGAACCTCGTCGAAACTCCAGGGCGTGGTCGACCATGAAAATCCGCCGCCGTTGTACTTCAAATACAGCGTCTGCGTAGGTCCCGGGTCGTGCGCCGGGCTTTGCCACCCGCTCACCAGCGCCGGTATAACCGCGCCCCTGTACAGCGCCTTCACCGCTCCCGTCAGCGTCACCTTGCGGGTGCCCTGGTCGTAACTCACCACCACGTTCTCGGGTTCGGCGAAGCCCGTGACCTCCTTGCTGGCCAGCACGCTCTCGTTATAGTTCACCACGCTCGGTATCGGGTCGGTTCCCGCTGGCTCGTGCGTGCCAGCGTGCGCCCCTGGCACGCCGCCGGAACCACCGGCTGGTCTGTTTCCTATGGATGGGCATCCGCCCTGTCTGTTGCCAATGCTACTCATGTCGCTTCTCCCTAGCCGGGGTCTTCTCGTCCCCCATAAAGTTCATGGTGCTACGGGCGCCCGTGCCCGCCATCTCCACCACCGCCCTGGGCGCCACCCGCATATCCAGGCCTTCATGCCACTGCTCCGCGCAAGATAGGTACATTGGGAACTGGGCGGCCAGCGCCTTCTCCGCCCCCTCGGCCGTTATCACGTAAGCGTGGTTCCCGCCGCCGTACAGCAGACGCCCCTCGGCGTCCCATCTTTTAGGCGGGTTTCCAACCCCATCGGCGTGCGTCAGGAACAGAACGTGGGCACCCTTGGGCACGCCGCCCAGAGCCTTCACCGATTCGGCCAGCGTGCCATTGTACGCCTCGCCCGGCTTTATGTCGTCCTCCACTATTATGGCCGCCTTCCAACCCTTCTTCAATATGTGCCGCCACGCCTTGCCGTGCGCCATGGCGCACCCCACCTCGCCAGGCGTCAGCACCGGCGCCGTCTGGTTCTGCGCCAGCACTCCCTTGGCTATCAACTCCGCCGCCCCGTCCGACGAAATCTGGGGTCGCCCAACCCCGGCATTCTGGTAGACCGAACCATCCACGCCTTTCAGGCGGACGAACCGCTCGTTCGGGAACGCCTTTTTCATGGCCTCCAGGCGCCCCCCGCTACGGTCAAGATTCAGCAAAATGACTTTCATCAGTAGTCCCCCACCTCCACCGCCTCCGTGTTGGCCGCCCACAGCACGTCCTCGCCCAAGGCGCCCTGCACCTGCAAATCCAGGTTCGGGGAACTGGCCACGAACTGCACGTCCCACGATGCCTCGCCGCCAACGGCCGAGGCGAACTCAACGGTCTTGGTCTGCCCCAAAATTGTCACGCTGGGGTTCGGGCTTGTGTTGTCCGTCTGCACCGCCGCTATCAGCGTCCACACCTTCATCTGCGGCGTGCCGCTGGCCGTCCTGAACTTGGCCACGATCTCGCTTTTCACCCTATACGCCTTGTACGGCTTGAGGCGCAATCTGCGGTTGTACGTCGTGGGGCCTATGCTGGCGCTCACCCACCCCGTGGTCGTGGTGCGCGCGTTGTGCAACACCCTGCGGATTAGACTGGCCAGGCCTATGGTGGTGTGACCCAATATTATGAAGCCGTTGCTGTGCACCTCGGCTCCCCACAGGTGGTTCGCCGCCAGCGTGCCGCTGGCCTTGCCGCCAGGGGCGTCCACCACCACGCAACCATCTCCAATCACGTCGGCGTTGTTGCACGCTATTATCCTCGAATTGGCGCCCGCTATGCGGTTGTTGTCCGCCGAATCCCCGAAATTGGGCGACTCTATGGCGGCCTTGGCCCCTATGGATGTCGTCTCGTTGGCGCCCCCGGCGTTAACGTACGTCACGGTCCCGAAGGCGTTCTGCTGGGTTATGGTGAACACCCCGTCGTTCGACACCGTGCCGGTTATGCGCACCTGCGCCCCCAGCAACGGTCTGGACCTGTAGTTGCTGAAACCAACTCCACCAGCGAAAGTCACGGTCACGTCGCTCCCCACCTTCACGAACTGCAGGTGGAACGTCCCATCGTCCTGGCTGGTGAAACCCAGCATGTTAGCGTCCCCCGCCATGTCCCCGAACGACGCGTTCCAGGCCTTGTGGTTGCGACCCCTGGCCGCCGTGTAATCCGCCTCGGCGTCAAGCTCTATGTTCTGCCCCTCGGCGAAACTGTAGTCGCCGTCCGCCAGGTTGGAGCCGCCGACCGTCTTGGCGCTGTTGGTGCCCGCCCCCGCCTCGAACGGAGAGGCCGCCCCGCCCGTGTCCACCCATTGCCCGTTAAGGTTATTACCCCCGGCGTACGGGACGGACACGCTTATACCAGCACCGGCCGCGGCCCCGTTGGAAATCTCGTTGCCGCTGATGTGATAGGTCCCCACTGGCGGCCCGCCCAGCGTAACCGCGTCGCCGCCACCGGTGCCGATGAGTCTACATGAATGAATCAAAGAATTGGCGCCCTTTATATACACGATCGTCCCGCCCGTGGCCTTCTCGATCGTGCTGTTTATAAGGTGCGCCCCGGCGTCGATGAAGTACTGGCCCGCCGCCAGTTTAATCACGCAATCCCGTATTCTGCAGAGCGATGCCGGGCTGGGGCTTTGCGTCTTGAAAAATCCCGCGTCCATGTAACAGCCCTGGAAGACCGTGTCGTTGGTGTCCGAGCCGCCGCTGTAAATCGGGAACAGGTATTCCGCCGGGTCGGTGAAGAACCTGCAGTTGCGGAACAGAACCTTGTCATGCTGGCTGTTGTTCAGGCCCACTCCCTGCTCGTATAGAATCAAACACTGGTCCACCAGGGCCGTGTTGGAACCGGCGCCCATGCTGTAAAAGCTAATCCCGCCACTGGAGGAGCACTTGATGAACACGCCGTTCTGCGGGTTGCCCGAACTTCCAAGCCCGTTCTCGGCGTGGGTGTTGTGGAACAGGTACTGGCAGGCTCCCCGGCTCTCCCATGTGCCTTGTATGGAGCAACCTATTACGGCGATGCCCTCCACGGCGGAGGCCGGGCACTGCGTGGTGAGCACGCTGGCCCACGCGGCGTTCGCTATGTCCAGATTGACCAGGAACACGTTGTTGACGGTGACGTTCAGAACGCCGAACCCCGGCTCACCGTTGTAAATCCTGGCCCCCGCCGCATCCACCTCCGTCCAGAGGGGCGAGTTGACCCACTGGTGGCGCCTGGCGGGCGTGCGACCTATGATGTTTATGTACTCGGTATCCAGGTCCAGCCTGGCGCCCCCCATGTCGTACGCCCCATCGTTCAGAACTATGTTGATTATGTTGGTGGCGGACGGGGATTTGGTCTTGGCGTCAGCGTACGCGTCCCGCAGGGCCGTGCCGTTGGCCGTGGCGCTACCCGTGGCGGCCAGGCTGTACACCTTGCCCAGCGGTATTATGCTGTCCACATCGGCGTCGATGTAGTTGGCGAAATCCACCTGCTCGCTGAACCAATCCCTCTGCTCGTACTGGTCGCTGGCCTTGCGCACAAGGCCCCAGCCCCTTTTGTCAGTGTATACTCTGGGTTCCGGCATGCCTACTCACTCCTCAAAGCCCATACGGGCTAATCCCGTACGGGAAATATCCGTAGCCCGGATTGTCGATCGGAGCGACAATCCACTTGGCGTTGCAGTTCGATGGAATTATATCCAGCATGAAATCCTGGATTATGTTGTAGTTGTTGCTCCTGAACTCCCATGGGAAGGGCACGGGGAACAGGTTGGGCACCGCGTCCGGCACGCTTTGGGCGAAATTGACCTCGAACACCACCGTGAAACGGGCCTCCCGCTCACCGGCCGGGCCGATCGGGAACGTTATCCTCGGGTCGGGGTTCAATATGAAATGATAGCCGGGGTACACGGTGACCTTGAAGCCCATGAGCGAGCAAAGCCACTCCAGATCGGCGGCCGTGCTCACCCCCTCGCTCGCCAGCTTGGTCACCACGTGCCGCCGCCGCTCCTCCTCCGTGCCTATGGCCGGGAAATTGGCGTCGGGTATGCCCGCCGCCTTTTCCCATTCGGACAGGAAGGTGGTGACCCTGGTTATCAGCCGCCCATCGTTGGCGTCCCGCAGGTACTGCTCCAGCCGCCCGAACTCGCGGGACATGGCCCGCAGGTACTTGAATACGTTCTTGCCCGGCACGCGCTTGGCCCGCATATGCGGCCCGTCAATCTGGTAATCCGCCGTTATCCTGGCCTGCTCGTCATCCGTTCTGGTGGGCAAAAAAGGCATCAGTTGTTCACCGTGACCGTCCCTTCTATGGCGATCTCGCCCTGCGCCACCGGCTCGTCCACCGTGGGCAAGTCTAGCACGAAGGACTGGATGCGCTGGCCCTTCACCACGTCGTACGTCTGGAAGATGGCGCTACGCAACTTCTCCACCAGGTGGTCCTCGCCCTCCGCCAGACTCCCCCTGTAGTAAGTTTTAATAGTGTCCTCCACCGCCTGGCGCATGCTCAAGTTGTCCGGCGCCACGCTACTTACCGTCACGTTTATGGGCTTGCCCGTGGGCGCCTCTATGTGCACATCGCTCTCGTCCGTGTTGGCGGGTGTTATAGCCAGCACCGCGTCCAGCGCCGTCTGCACCTCGCTGGGGTCCGGTATTATCGTGGCGTCGTTGTCGCGCACGAAGTAGGCGGTGACCGCCCCCACCACCGGCGTCACGCGGTGGACCCATACGCGGGTATTTCCATTGATACCTCGAATTACAGATTCGATGCGCGCCGGGTTGAAGGGGGTCTGCGGGTTCTGCCAGCGGTTCACTATGCGGTCCTGGTAATCCTCCGTCGTCTCGTCGTCTATGCCGCCCGTCAGGCCCGCCCACTGCACCACCGCCACGTCATCCACGCCCGCTATCGGCGTGCCCTGTATAGACAACTCCGTGCCGTTATCCTGGTTCGTGCCCGTGCCCGCGTCCGCGCAGGTGACCTTCCCGGTGGCGGTGACGGCGTACGCCTCTATGGTGCCCGTGGCGGGGCTTACAAGGCCGCCGGGCACCTGGAACTGGAAGCTCTTGGCGCCCGTCACCGTTATGTCCGCCCACAAGGCGTTCCACCCCGCCTCGTTAACGCCCTGTATGGACACGCTCATGCCCGTGGCGTATTCGTGGTCATCGTCCGTCACGCACACCGCCGTCGTGCCGCTACTGGTCAGGTTGGCCACGCTTTTGAGGTTCAGAGCCGTGTCCACGTCGGCGTCCACCGTGTACTCGAGTTCGCCTATGACGTAGGTGGTGCCCGCCGGTATGGTCAGGCCCGCGGAGGCGCCGATGAAGGTGACCGGCCCCTTGGACGGGGTGGCCGTCAGCGGCGTCATGTTCTTCAAGTCCGCCCACATCTGAAGCCACTCGTCCTCCGCCGTGTTCGGGAAGGCCTGTTTCAGCGTCTCCTTCAGTTGGTAGTAGTAGTCGTACGCCCTGTTCCCAAGCCCCACGGGTATGGCCCTTATAAGGCTATTCCGTAGCCAAGGGTTCGAATTGGAAAGTTCGGCCCTGACATCCTGCAGGATGCGCTGGACCACCTCGTTTGAATCGTTCGGTAAAATTAGACCCATGTCAAATTCCAGTCAGTTCCCACAATCTGAAGTAAAGTTTATCAATTTTGCCCGATTTGCGCACCAACTCAATCTCCAATTGCACCCCCTGGGGCAATAGCTTACTTGTAAGGCGCACGTCTTTCAGCAGGCTGGGCACGTACCACTGCAGGGCATCCCGAACGGCGTCGGCACATCCGTTCTTGGTGTTCAGCGTGTTCTTCGCCTGCTCATAGAACCACAGCTTGGAACCGATCTCGTACCCCGGCTCCGCGGGCGTCTCGTTTCCAATCCACCCCCGCCGCCGTTCCGCCACCGGCACCTCGCCCTCGTTCGCCCGCCGCTCCGCCAGCACGTCCTGAACCAGCGACGTGTCGAAGCCGTAGGCGGCCACGAAGTCGCCGTCATCGGCTATCTCGAAGTCGTAGGTCTTGTCCGCCTGGTTCCACACCAGCGCAATGTCCACTTTAACGTCCGTGTCGTTCGGCGTAGCCATCTATCGTCCCCTCGCTTTCGTTTGCCCGGCCGCTGATATTATCACGCCGCCGCTGACGGGCAACGTGGGGGGCGGGGGCGCCGGGTTGGTGCCCGCCCCGCTCAGCGTGCCCGTGTCGTTCTCCCTCACCACCAGTTGCCCCTCCGCCCTGTCTTTGGTGGCCTTGGACAGTATGGAGCCGCCACCGACGACGGTTCCGGGGCTGACGCCGGGGCCGTTGCCGTCCTTGAACGTGAAATCAATCTGCTGGGCGTACACGCCCTTCCCCCCCACCTTCACCTTGGCGCTGGCTATGGAGGTTATGGTGAAGGAACCACCACTTATGGGCGACCCCGCGTCGTGCTCTATCGTGCACCCTTCCACCGCTATGTACTCCAGACTCATGGGTCCACCGTGAAATTGTCGTTGACGTTGAATTTTCCATCGGCCCCGTACTTGACGAAACCGCCTGGGGTTATTAGCTCTATATCACCGTTTTCATTGAACTTAATGTATGAGGTGTTCTTCAGCAGGTTGCAGAACGCCACCTCTCCTTCCTTGAGGTCGCGCACCCGTACCTCGGGGAAGAAGGGGATGCCAATGGGATTCTGACTACTGCCCCCAAGGGCGAACAAAAGGACGGAGCAGTTGCGGGGGGCGTTCGCGCTAAGCCCGTACGGGTACACCATGGCCGCGTTTATCGGCTTGCCCTTGTACTCGACCTGACTGATGGTGTCTATCCCCGTGTCGGCGCTGGCGTTCGTCACCACCGCCAACTTGACCACGTTGGCCACCTTTTGCCGCAGGGCCTTAAGCCCGTTTATCACATCCACCAGCGTTTTCACAGAAACTCCTCCTGATTGAAGTTGGCCCCTATGACGGTCACCTGGCGCTCGCTGGCCCCCGGGGTCGCCCCCTCACCATACGCGTCGGGGATGGCGAACACCAGGTCCGCAACCTCCTCCACGTCCCCCGCCTCGGTCTTGCGGGACACGAACGACACGGATTTAATCAGCAGGGTGGCGTTCACGTCCGCTATCTGGTCCACCACGTTCACCAGGTACCCCGCCTCCCAAGGTTCCTCGTCAGCTATCAGATCGGCCGTACTGCAACTGTACGTTATGCTCTCCACCCTTGCCCGGTTGCACCGCCATTTCGCCAGCCTTTCGCATTCGTCGTCATCGCTGGGGTCCTCCGCCGTCTCCCAGCGCACGCCGTCCTCCACGTCCGTGTCAATAACCGTGCCGCTGGTCTGCACCCGCTTGGTCTGGAATTTTTTGGTGAACGCCGGGTTGCTGGCGTCCAGTATGGCCAGTTGTTCCTTCAGCACCCGCTCCTCCTCACTCCCCTTGTCCACGTGCTTCAGCAGTTCGTTGATGGCCTCTATATCCTCCTTGTTCTGCAAGGGCTGTTGCGCCGGGGGCGCCCCGGCGTTCGGGTCGTATTCCTCGCCCGGAGCGGGCGGCGCCTCGTCCCTGGGGACGGACACGTTGGCCTGGCTGACCACGTTGTTCTCCCTGCGCCTGTCGCTGTCATCCGATCGCCCCCTGGCACTCAGTATGTTGTTCAGCCCCTCCGGGTCGTTGTACAACTGGCGCAACACCTTGTTGTACTTGCGGGAGCCGGGGCGGTAGATTACCAGCTGGCCCGCCCTGTTCTTGGTTATTAGCACCTGTCGCTTCTCGGCCAGCTTGACCCAGAACTCCCAGACGCTGATGCCCACATCCTCCGTCAGCACCTCCTTGCTGGTGTACGGGTCCAGGTTCCCCACCGTGTCCACCACCTCCAAATCTATGTCCACCGCCGCCAGCGTCTTCTCCATGACCCGCTTCAGCTTTATAGGCCCCTTCAACTGGAAGCTGGGCGGCAAATCCGTCTTCAGTATGACCTTGCTGGCGTCCCTGCCCTCCACGCTAATCTTGAAACTTTCGGGGTCGTATTCGACATCGGCGATCTCCACCGCGCCAGGCAACACGGTGAACCCCTCCACCAGCACGTCCATGCGGGAGCCGCGCGGTATGGGGAAGGCCTGGGAGCGGTCGGCCGTGCAATCGAACTTGAACTGATTGCACAGTTCATCCACCGTGTCCGTTATGCTGACCGAACTGAAACCGGCGTACTCCACGCCGTTGACCCTCGCTGAAATCACGTTGAAAGCACCTTAATCTCGCCCGACAGCGCCATGTTGTCGGACAAGCCGTTCAAGGCCAAAATCTGTCCCGCCCTGGAACTGTCGCCGTACAGCCTATAAGAGAGCACGGAGGCGGGCACCGGGGCCACCGTTATAATCTCAACCCGCGCCACCTGCAGTTTCAGCTGGTCGAAATACTTGAACGCCTCTATCCGCAGGTCCTTCAAATCCTCGTACGCCTGCGAGTAATCGGGGGTGGGCACGTCAAAATCGTATATCTCCTGCTCCGGGGTGGCCGTTATGGCGTCCCGTATCCGCTCGAACTGGCCCTGCAGTATGGCCAGCACGTCGTTGATTTCATCCACCGTGTCGTACTTGCCAGCGCCAGCCTGCGCGAAGGCCTCGGCCCCGACCGCCGTCTGCATGTAGTTCTTCATTATTCTGGCGTTCGTCTGGCGCTCGGCGTCCTCGTTCGTCGTGGGGTCCGGGTTGATGCGCACGGGGCTGGTGTCGTTCAAATCGTACGCGCTGGTCGGCTCGCCGAAATCGAACAGCGCCCTGCACGCCTTGAACTTGGCGAACACGTCGGTGGTCAGCCCGTCTATCCCGAATATGGTGTCCGCCATTTTGGCGAAACCTATGAGCGGATTGTTGGCGTAGAAGGCGGCCTGCTGTTGCGCCGCCAGCGCCTTGCCCGTATACTCCGAAACCTTGGCTATTGTCTCGCCCACCTTGCCGAACGTGTCCTTCAAAGACCCGAACATGGAGGAGAAGCCGCTGGCGCTGAACTCCTTGTTCAAAGGCGTGCCGTTCTGGAAGGCGGCGGCGCTGGCCGATTGCATGCTACGGTTCACCGCCACCGCCAACTCCTTCACCTTGGCCGGGTTGGCCTGGCGCGCCCCCGGGGTCAGCGGGTTGTCGCCCGACTGGTCGACCACGGAGAACGGTATGGAAAAATCGGCCTTGCCCGTCTCGGCGAAACTTTCCTTCAGGTCGTACACCCCCGCCACCACGTTGGCGGGACCCAGGAAGGGATGTATGAGGGTACCCGCCGTCTCCTCCTGCAACGCCCTCCGCAAAGCGTCCCGCCTGCGCTCGTACTCGTCCGCGTCGTTGCTGTGCGTGAACACGTTAAGCCTGAACTCGGGCGGGAAAAGCCCCAGGGGCTTGCTGACTCTGCGGCCGGTGTTAATGAACAGGTAATTGGCCCGGGTCTGCCCCTCCCTCGCCGTGTGTTCGGCCATAAGAAACGGCACACCCTTAAAACTGCCGGGCCTGGCGTTATCCAGAAAACTCATCAATCACCTCGCATTTCTGCCCGTGTTGACCTTGGCGTAATCGCCCTTGCCCTTCACCTTCACACTCTCCACCACGCCGCCCTTGTCCTTGGTCTCCAGCGTTATGTGTATCTCCTGCGGCTCCTGTCTGCTGGCCATGTACGCCTCCTTGCCCATCGCCCTGGCCTTCAGCGCCTCCTCGGCCGTGTACCCGCCCTCTATGTTCCCAACCTCCTTCTGCGCCGCCTTTATCCTGTCGATCCGCACCTGTATCTCCGCCAGCTTTTCGGCGCTGATCTGCATGGACCGCTCGTAGTCCTCCCCCATCCACAGCTTGTCCAGCAACCCCATGTCCGCCCTTTTGCTCTCCAGCGCCCGCTTCTTGGCCTCCAACTGCTTCAAGGTGTCCTTTTCCATTTGCCGCGTGCTCATCTTCGCCGTGGCGTTCTCCAGGTTGGTCACCAGTTTTTCCGAGTCGTCCAGCATGGGCTTCAGCACCCCATCCCACAACGCCGTCCCCACCTGGTGGCCCACGGTGAAGGCCGCCACCAGCGCCCCCATGGAACCTATGACGCCCTTGATGCCGCCCTTCATTATGCTGGCCTTGTTTATCGGCGTGTTCAGGCTGGCCCCGAACCCCTCGGCCCCGGCGGCGCCGGACCCCATGGTGGTCATGAACTGTGAGAAACCGGCCTTGAGTTCCAGTATCTTGCCCACGGCGGTGAATACCAGACCGGCCTTTATGGCCAGACTGGTGAAGGCCGCGGCGGCGTCAAAGCTGGCGTCATCCATGTTGGTCAGCCAGTTCAGCAAAGGCTCCAACTTGTCCAGCAAACGTTCCGCCATCGGCAACAGCCTGTCACCCATGCGCTGGGCGAACACCATCATGCGGGCCTTGGTCTTTTTCCACTTCTCGCCCTGGGCGTTCACGCCGTTCGACACCTCGTTGAAGGCGACCTCCATCTGCCCCGAACGCTTGGTCATCTCGGTGATGGCCTCGTTGTATTTCTCCGTCCTGCTGTTCAGCAGGGACATGGCCAGCACCAGCCCCTCCTTGCGTCCGCCCAGCGCCTCGGCGAAACCGGTGGTGCCGTCCGTGTGCTTTCGTATCTGGTTCAGGAACTGTATGTCGCCCATGGCGCTCATCGCCTGCGCCGCCGTCTTGAAGCTGGTGCCCATTTCCCTGTTCGTCTTGCGCACCACCCTGGACATGGCGGGGGTCTCTTTTATGATGCCAGTGTAAAGGGCGGATATTTGGGTGCTGACCTCGGACACGTTGCCGGTGACCCCAGCCGCCGCCGTCAGCGTGGCGAACAGCCGCTCTTGTGATACCCCTATCTGCTTCGCCAGCGGCGCCACGCTCCCCATGCTGGCCGCCATGTCGGCGAAGGGCGCCTTGATGGCCAACTTGTTGGTCACGAACGCCAGGTCCGCCAGGTGCTCGGTGGCCGCGGCCGAGTTGTCGCCGAAAATCTCCGTCAGGCTGGTCAACAGACCCAGCGTCTCTTCCGTGCTGGCGAGGCCCGCCTTGCTGGCCTTGGCCACCACATTCATTCTGGCCATGGTGTCCGCCCCGTCGCCCCACGCCGAAATCGCCGAGTACACGCCCTTCGATATATCGTCAGTGCTTATACCCGTCTGGATGGACAAATCCTGTATCTGGGTTTTCAGTTCCTGTATGCGCCCGGCGTTGCCGGGTATAAGGGTGGCAATGCTGGCCATGGACTCGTTGAAATCCATGGCGAACTTCATGGATGCCCCCGCGGCGGCGACCATGGGGGCGCCAAATCTGGTCAGTATTATTCGACCCGTGCGGGACATGGCGCCGCCCATCATCCGCATCTTGTCCGCGTGGCTGACCCCCGCCCGCTCCGCCCGCTTGCTTGCGCCCGTCATGGCGTCGTAACCCTTGGCCGCCTGGCGTGTGCTACGGTCCACCCTGCGCGTCGCCCTGTTTATGTCGTTCAGCGACTTCAAAAGCCGCTCCTGCTCCGCCAGCAGTTTCTCCGAGGTCTTGTCCACGCCCGCCCCGGCCGTGTTCAACTTGGTGTACGCTCGGCTGGTGACGCTGATGCCCTTGGACAGTTTCCGCATGGAAAGGTCCATCTTGTTCGCCGACTCGGTGACCTTCTTTGACACCGCCGAGAACTGGTCTATGGCCTTTATGTTGTAGGAGATTGTGAATGCCATGGGCGGCGGCCTTTCAACGCCCTTTTTCCTCCACCCTGGTTATCGTGTCATCCAAGGCGAAAAGGTCGGGTAGAGGCATGCAATGGGCGTCCCGGTAACTTAAGGCGCCTTGCATGTACCTGCAAAGCACCACTATCAAGTCATCTATTTTCTGCCAGCCCTCGGGAGTCGCTAGTTCACGAGGGAGTCCAATAAAAAAGTTACCACGTACTCGCCGAACATGCGCTCCATGTCGCCGAACGACATCTTGTCGAACAGGTGGGCGTTCATGGTCTCCCCGTCCACGGAGCCGCACCCGTCCGTTATTAGCTTCTGGAACAGGTTGTACACCGTCTCCATCGCCTTGTCGTCCTCGATTTCGGCGAGCGCCAGTATGGTGGACAGCGTTTCGCCCGTGAACTTGTTGTCGTCCTCGGACTCGCTCTTGCCACCCTTGGGCGCCTCGGCCTGGGGCCTGGCCTTGGCCGTTATGTGTTTATCCACATGGTAGGCGCAGAAATTCTTTATGCGGGCCACCTGGGCGCGATGTTTGCTGGCCGGTGCCGTCAGCACCACCACCCTGCACTCGCGCGCCTCCCCACGTATGTGGGCGTCTATGGGGTCCCGCAATTCAAACTCAATTTGTCTGTAGTTCACCATCTCTAAATCCTTTGTCCGTTGTTGCGTTTAAAGTGGCTATCAGAGCGGCTGGTCGCCAACCCACTCGAGGGAAAGCTTGCCGTCGGCGGAAAGCTCGGCCTCGTAGTTGTTGACTATGCTGGCGTTGTTGTAGACGCGGGAGAAGTTCTTGCCGTCCGGCGTCTTCCCCGTCACCTCCACCACGTTCACCCCCGGGTTCTTTTTCCAGCTCCTGGCCAGTTCAATCGCCTCGGTCGTGTTGGGCACGTCGAATGAAACCTTGCCCATCTTGTCCTCGGCGTTGTCGGTGATTACCAGGTCGACGTTCCCGCCTCCCGCGCTCTGCGTGCGCACGGTCGTCTCACCCTCGCCCTCATCTATTTTGCAGGTGTTGGGCAGTATGCCAACGGGGTTGTTGTTTACGATTACAGATGGCTTTGAAAGCGCGTACTTTGCCATGACCGTCTCCTGATTAGTTCAGGCTGAAGGCCAGTTGCAGATTCGCAACGATGGTCCTCAGCTGGGTTACTATTGGCACCTTCATGTTCACGGTCACCAGGCCCGTCACCAGGTCGATCGCCACACTAAGGTTTTGGATGAAGAAATTGCGTGCCTCCTCGCCATCCTGAACCAGCACGTACGGGTCCTTGGCAAGTATGCCGAAGTATCTTATGAACTTGGCGCGGATGGAGGCCTCGTTGTTGATGTTCCTGTTCGGCACCAGGTCACCCAGCGTCAGCCTGCTCTGGGCGCAGTCCTTCTTGATGTTGTTGAACATGAACTCGCGGGCCTGCGAACTGGTGTCCACGTAGTTCAGGTACTTGAAGGACGGGTCCTCGCTGCCGCCCGCGTCCGTCTTGTACGTGGTGGGCACCTCGCCGATTATGATGCCGTTGTTGGCCACGTTGTTGCCGACCACAAAACCGCCCGCCGCCACGATCTCCTCGATTTCGGTGTCGTCAAACCCGAAACCAACCTCCATCACCGGCAACGGCAACGGGGTGTTGAAGTACGGTAGCGAGGCCAGGGCCGGGCCGCCCGTTCCGTCGTTCGGGCCGCCCGCGGCGTTCACGTACCGCGTGATGTTCGCGCCGTCCGTCAGCCGCAGGGCCTTGATGGCGCCAATCATGGCGCTCCTGGCGAACAGGTTCTCGAAGATGCTCGGCCCCTTGTAATCCGCCTCGTTTTCCACGCCCTCGCACTGGTACACGATGTTCTGGCTGTTCAGCAGGTTCAACGCCGTCACGTGGTTCGCCTTGGTGTCCGCCAGCGTCACTATGCCCACGCCGTCCAGCACCCTGTTCTGAACGTTCCAACGCGCGTCCAGCAACGTTTTGAGGTTGGCCACGCCGTAGGAGCCGGGTTGCATGACCTGCTGGTAACGGGTGTTGCCCACGATGGTCGATATGGTTGGCAGGGTGGGCACACCGGCGCCGCCCGTCATGGCGGTTATGGCGACGGAGAGGCCCGCCACCTTGCCGACCACGCGCAACGGAACCTCGTCGCCCTCGGTGCCCGCGTGCCTGTACGTGACGTTGACCTGCGTGTCATCCACCCCATCCACCGCCAGGGCGCACACGCAACTCGTTTTCGTGGCGTACGCCGCCGCCAACTTGGCCGCCAGGCTCGTGGGCGTGTCGGTGGTGAGCACGGCTATGGAGGCCACGCCGTTGCGGGGCGAACCCACGCCGAACTCGAGCGTGCCCGCCTCGGTGGGGGCGCCCGAGAATATGAACTCGCCGACCGACTGCGAACCGGCCGGGTCATCCAGCGCGATAAGGTCGATCGGGGTCAGCGGGTTGATTTCGCGGAAGGCCGTGATGGCGTCCTCCAGCATACCGCCCGTCCCCACCAGCCCGGCGACCTGGGAATCCTCAACGTCCCTGGTCAACGCGCCCGCGACGGCGGTCCCTCCCGCAAGTTTCTGGCCTAAAAACAGCGCCCTCTGGGCCGCGTTCCGGGCCGTGACGTTGGCGCCAATTATGTTGACGGTGGTGTCAGGCTGGCTAATTTGTGTCATTTAAAATTCTCCTATGCGTTTTCGTCGAAATCGACCTCGGTGGATACGATTACCTCTCCATTATCGGTCATTACATTGATGAAATCAAACCTCAAATCACGCCACGCGCCCGTCGGGCTGACAAGTAACGTGTCTGAATTGGCTATCTGGGCGACCTGCTGGAACTCGAAATTGTGGATGTAGTACGCCTTGCGGTACTCGTGCTTCCCATCCCCCTGCGGGTACACCCCGCTGTCGGCCTCGTGCGCGAAGCCGGTGGCGAAGGTGGCGCCCAGCAGACTGCGATACAGGCATGGCCTAACATCCTCGTTCACGTCTCTGGCGTATCGCCCCGTTATCTGCTCCACGGGGGCGAAGGTGTAGACGCTGAAGGGCGATAGCAACAGCCCGTTCCAGGCGTTCTGCACCCCCTGCTCCATGTCGGCGTCCGTCCCCACATAGCGGTCCTTGTTTATGTTGGTGTCCCCCAGCACCACGAACGCCCACAGGGCGTCCGGCGGCTGGGCGTCGTACGCCTCTATCAGCCGCTCCACCTCGCTGGCCCCGCTCACCCGCACCGCGGTGTGCAACCTGGTGCCCTGCACGTCGAAGGTCGGGGGCGCCACCCCAAAGTCCCAGGGTATAACATAGCTAAAATTGTCGTCGTCTATGTAGGTTATGGGGAACAGGCCGTTGATGCCTATCTCCCTATCCTCCTTCAACGTCAAATCCGCCGGGGCGGGCACCGCCAGCCCCTCCACACTTAGTTCCTTCCTGCCCGGCACCGTCAGCAACCTGTAGTTCCCGTCCACCGCTGGCGTGGTCAGCGATTCCAGCCTGACGGAATTCTGGTACCCCTCCGTCAAATCATGGTTGTTGGCCGTCTCGAGGAACGCCTCGCTGGCGTTCCCCGTTACCGTGTCCACCGGGTTGGCGACCCTGGCGTGCGTCACCGTCAGCAAGTGTCCATCCGCCAGGCCATGCGCCGCCTTGGTCACGGTGACCACGTTGCCAGCCACCGCCAGATTGTCGGGCGCCACCCACTCGCTGAACAGGTCGGTGAACCGTGGCAGGTTCTCCCTCAATTGCAGTATTATGTCCCTGGCCTTCATGCCCTAAAAACTCCTCAGTTCCTTGCGCAGTTCCCGCTCGAACCAGTTGCGTATGTCGCCCCTGCGTTCGCTGATGGCCCGCAACAGGTACCGCCTGCCCCCCAACTCGTGCCGCCTGGCGTACGGCGTGTTCGCCCCGAACGTCATGAGGGTGCCGAACTTAATGGTGGAGTGGATGGACTTGGCCAGCGCCCCCGTCAGTATCGCCGGGCTTTCGCCCTTGGCGCTCGCCCTGTGCATCCTTGGCCGCTTGAGCCTGCGGCCGCCCTTGCCCACGTAGACCCTGTACCATCGGCCATGCTTGGGCTTTTTCATGTCCTCCACGGCCGTCTTCTTCAGTTCCGTCCGCATCTCCAGCATGGCGTTCTGCACGCCCCTGCGGGTCTTCTTCTCCAGCCGCCTCAGTTGGGCGTACACCTCTCGGTTGCACTTGCCGGGGCGGATGGTGATTTTAGGCATAATTAGGCTCCTTGTCGTCCTCGCCCCGCACGTTGCAGTAAACCACGTAAAACTCGCCCCGCTGGTCAAGGTCCTCCACCAGCAGTATGTTGTAATTCTCACCCTTGTACACAATCCAATCCTCCGCCGTCAGCCCCGGGTACCAACGCACGTAAAATATGTGCGAAACCTCGACATCCAGGTTGGTCACAAAAAACGTGTCCCGCCCCCTGACGCTCTTGACCGCCGCCCACACCGTCTTCACCTGCTCAAAATTCTCGCCGAAATCCACGTCGGTGGTGGGCGCCTGTATGGCCCTGCTCTTTATCTGTATCCGGCGATCCATGTCGCCCGAGCAGATGGCCCGGTGGTCAACCCTTATGGGCTTGCAACGCGGCATATCACAAGCCCTGTCTGAGGTCGTAGATGCGATGCTGGCTATAGATGGCCTGCGCGCCGGGAGGCAACGGGCAACCCGCGCATCCCGCGGCGTTCACGCCAGACCACGCCCCCGAGCAATCGCCCCTGTTCGCCCACATGGCCGCCAGGTGCAAAAGCAACGCGTGCTTCAAATCCGACGGGATGTTGGCGGCGGTGTAACCCGCCACGAAATCAAATTCTATGGAATGCAAAATCTCGTCGCCATCGGTGGGCCAATCCTTACCGCTGGCGGGGACCACGAAAGAGAAATCGGTTTCGCTGGGGGTGAAGTAGTAATCCGCCGGGTCTATGACCACGGGAACGCCGTTCACCGTTCTGGTGATGCTGGATATGGACACCAGGGGCGCCCGCCGCACCTCATAAGGGGCCTGCGTGTTTATGCGGAAACCCCTGTAAAAGTTTATTGGGATGCCCACCCGGTTGATGAAGAAATCGAGGTACGCCTTGAAATTGGCTTGCCAGAGCACGCGCTTGCAAAGCCGCTCACCAACGTCTATCGCCGCTTTTATCAAAACATCAAAAAAAGCCGCTATTTCAGGGTCGTTAAGCCAATCAGGGTCGCCCTTCACCTGGGCCACCACCTCGGCGGCGGTGACGGGCGCGGACCCTATCCGACTAATCACCCTGTAGTCGTAGATGCTCGGTATTGGTGTCCCCATGCTGGCCCCTTAAAATATACGGCGCGACACGGCGACGCAACGCTTTGGTCAACGGACAAAGGATTTTGGGCCGCGCCGCGCCAGTTCGTGCCGTTTACTCTACGGGCGCCTCGTGTGGGGTGCCCAGTACCGCGACGATCGTCTCGTCAACGGCCGGATTAACCACCGTGAATCGAACGAACCGCTTCTTGCCCACGTACCCGACCTTGCCGGTACCGGCCGCCGTGTACGCCGTCTCGCCCAACACGAAATCAGCGGGCACCGCCACGGCGTCCGCCAGCGCCGGGTCATCGCCGTGCTCAAGGCTGTACGCGGTGGTGTCAATCACGGCGCTGATGAAAGTCAGCGACTCGTACCCCTGGGTGTCCACAATGGTGACCCCGGAGACTATGGTCGCGTCGGGTTTAATTTTGGTTACCTGGTCTTTGTTTGCCATCTTGTGACCTCTTTACTCAAAGTTTCTGTTTTCAAAAAACGCCCCCCGCCAGGCGGGGGGTGTTCCGTTATCCGCGTTCGTTCCCGTTTAGACGGCGCACTTAAGCAGTATGCCCGCCTCCTTGAGAACCACCTGTCCACCGACCCAGCTTTCAACGCTGAACTCCACGAAGCCCCTCTTGATGTAGGGGTTGCGCAGGAAGATGGCGTTGAAGGCGTCCACGACGCAGTACATCTTCATGAAATCGGCGTAGGCCACCGGCACCGCGTCGGCCGCGATGTCAGGCATGTCGTTCATCAGCACGTACGGGTCGCCATTGATTTGGTTGGGCACGCCCGCCCCCACGTTGCCAGCCCTCCAGATGTAGTTTCCGACATCGTCCTTGAGGGTGCGGATGTGTGCCAGTGTGCGCCTGTTCATGCAATACATGGGCATATATCCGTCCTTCAACTCGCCCGTCAGGCCAATCAGGACGTCGAAACCGAAGGTGTTCGCCTCGCCCGAGTTGATTTCGGTCAGCCCGCTCTGCAGGAATCCGGTGGGTTTCTTCACGCCGTTGCCGTTCACGAAAGCCTGCCCCTCCAGCAGTTGCCTGGCCTCCACGAAGTCGCCGGTGATTTCCGTCTCGAGGTCCCAGAAGGAACCGTTCAAAGCGGTGTTGGTGGCCTCGGTGACCACCATCATGCTGTGCACGGGGATGCGGGGCTGGCGATAGGTGCTATGGGACGGAGTCCCATCCTCGCCCTCGCCCGTCCAGTACGCCGTGACCAGCGTTTCGCGGGCCGCCATCTCCACCGCCAGGGCGTCAATGGTCTTGACCCTGGCCACCTGGCGCACGGGGCTGATTTCGGTGATGGGCTTGATGATTTGGTCATCATACGCGTCCCGCATCAGGAAGCCCCCGTCCGGGTTGCTGTCACTGCGCAGGTACTTGGTCTCCAAGCCCGCCTTCTCCATCTGCTCCTCGGTCTTGCCCTCGGCGAACGCCCGCAGGGATTTGATTTCGGCCTCTAGCCGCTGGGCCTTCTCGCCCCCGGCGCTGGCGGGGATTTGACCCAGCTTGGCGACCTTGGTCTCGAGTTCCTTCACGGCCTCGGCCTGCGCCTCGGCGCCCTTGCGCTCCTCGGCCAACTGGCCGATTAGCTTCTGGTTCTCCTCCTCCATCTTGTCCAGGGCCTTGTTCGCCCTTTGCATCTTCTCCTCGAGTTCGGCGATGCCGCCCTCGAACTTGGCCGATTTCTTCTCGATGGCATCGTGGGCCTCGCGCACGGCGTTTATCGCCTCCGCGTATTCCTGATTTTTCTTGTCTTGGTCTGACATTTTCTTACCTCACAAAGTTTTTAGTTTTTTGGCGAATTGCTTCAGTTCGCGCACCAGTTCCGCCGTGTCCTCGGGCGCCGCCGAATCGCTCGGCCCCGCCTCCTGAAAACGGCTGGCAAGGTACACTATGCTTTTGCGCGAGAACGCCCCTGAATCCCTCAGTAGGTCCTCGTATTCGCGCCGCGTACGCACCTTTTCCACGTCCCCCAACTCGAACTTCTTCATGTCGGTGACCGACGCTTTGGGGTTCACCGGCTGGGAAACAAGGGAAATCTCGTACAGGTTGGCGCGCTTTATGATGCGGATTCCCTCCTCATCATAATCAAATTCCTTTACACGGAAACCTATGGACATGGAGCGGACGGAGCCGACTTTCATCTGCGGTATGACCCGCCCGGCCACCAGCGTGTCCGCCTTGGGCATCTTGCCCTTCACGAAGAGGCCCCTGTCATCCGTGCGTATATCCACGAACACGCCTATGATGTCATCGAAATTGTGTTGCCACCGCAAATCCGGCGTCAACTCCTTCAGACTTTCATCAAAGCACCCCTTCACAATCACGTCATCATAGCGGTCTATGTTGCCCCATGTGGAGCCGTACCCCTCGAAATAGAAGAAATCGGGGTCCTCCACCGTTGGCAGGGCCTTGCATTCGAAAGGCACGCACACGGGCGCGTTGTCCGGTTTGTAGCTTCTGTCCTTCGCTGTCTGCATGGCAAGCTCCATTCGTTAACAGTACGCCACCAGTATCCCAGATTTCAAGCGTTCCGACACGTAATGAATTACGGTGACCAGCAATTAACGTGTATGATTAGAGCAGAACGCCGAAGGTGTACAGGGCCACGCAACGACAATTGACCAGGTTGCCGGGGCTTGCCCCCAGCGACCAGTCACCCGGGAACATCAGCAGTTCCCCGCCCACCACAAAAGGGAGGCGCACCGGCTGGCGCTGGAAGCGGGCGGCCTCGTGCGCCGGTCTAACCCTGCTGTCGTTCCTTGGCACCCACTCCTTTATCGCCTCCAGTTGCGCCGCCGCCGTCAGGCCCCCGGCGACCATGCCCTGCGCCTCCCGCACCGTCGCCGCCTTTGTGCCCTCCGTGGCCTTCTGCGTCTCCGTGGCCGCTATGCTGGCGGCCCTGGCCGCCGTGTACGCCTGCAGTTCCTGGAAGGCCTTGGCGGCGTCCCGATCGTTGCGGGCCAGCGCCGCCAGAATCTGGCGTTGCGACGTGCCCAATATCTGGTCCACCGAGGCGCGGGCGCTGGAGGAGGCCAGGATCAGGAGCAGGCTGACCATCTCGGGGCTGTTTTCGCCTATCTGTCTTTCGCCCGCATCCTTCAGCGCCCTGTTGATTTCCTTCAGCACCAGCCGCTGAAATCGGGCGCCCGCCTTCTCGTAATGGGACAGCAGTATGTTGAACAGTTCGGGCCTGAACTCCTCGGTGTTCAGCGTCAGGCCGGTGCTCTGGAACAGGGACAGGAACCTGGCGTTCTGGCGCCCCAGCAGGCGGCGCACCTTGCCCCGCAACTCGCTCTCCAGCCGCAACTTCATGCGCAGTTGCCTGGCCGCCGCCCTCTCCTTTTCCGCTTGGGTGGCCATGTCTAGGCCCTGGTCAAGTGGTCAATCTCGTCCTTGGTGAACACGGGGCGCCCCCGGTAGTCCACCGCCGCCTCCAGCGCCTTGCGGGTGGCGCCGTTCCCTTTCCCCTCGGCCGCCGGTGGCTCCTCCCCCAGCCCCTCCAGCGCCGGTATCTCGTTCGCCGGTCGCAGTATAACGTCCCCGCCATCCCGCTCCTCAAGCCCCAGCAACACCCGCAACTCGTTGACGGTGCTGACGTTGATTTCCTTCTGCGTCTTCACCACCTCCATGCGGCGGGGCGCCAACTCGGGTATTTCCTTCTCGTTGTACCAAAGCTCGTAATCCCGCCAGTCCTTCTCGAAGCGGTACATCAGCGCCGATGTCAACTGGCCCAAAAGGAAACGCGCGACGGGCAAGATGGCCTTGTCGTACTCCGCCACCTGGCTGGTCTGGTAATTGCTGAACGTCTGGGCGTCCTGCTCCACCGTGGGCAACGGAATTTTGAACTGACGGTATATGGCCGTTCTGGTGTTCAGCGTCAGGGTCTTGTAATCCATATCCCTGTTATTGATTATGGTCTCCTCGTACTTCACGTTCTCGAAAAGCATGGGGCGGCCAGCGTTGTCGGCGCCCACGAAATACAAATCAACCTGGTCCTGCATGCGCCTGAACTGGGCGTCGGTCAGCGGGTACTTGTTGTCGTTGGTGCTGAAGACGCCGCCGGGGCGGGCGCCCCGCTTCAGGAGGGACTTGTTGTGGCGGCCGCTGTATATGTACTGCTCAATGTCGTTGTAAAGCGGCTTGGCTATGGGGGTGCCGAAGAAATGGCGGGTGCCTCTGCGGGGGTTGAAACTGAAGACGGGCCACAACTCGTTATCGTCCGACTTGGCCCTGAACCGCTTGCGCCCGTCTATGTTGTCACCCCTGAAGACCACGTTCATGAACTCGCTTTGGATGCGGATGGTATCCATGTCCCCCATGCGATCGGGGTTGACGGTGCTGTGCTGGGGGTTCAATATGTCCAGACTGGCGGGCGGCCTGGTGATGGGACCGAACGACTGGATGTAGGGGTTGCCGGTTATAAGGAACATGGATGCGAAGTGCAACAGGAAATCCGCCTGGCTCATGCTGTCGTTCGGGTACTGCAACAGGGTGAGGAGCGGATGTTTCGCCATCATCTCGCCCGTGCTTTTCCTGCGCACGTACAGCGGCAACTCGGCGAACCCCTCGGCTATGCGGTTCACGGCGTCGCTGAAAGGGGCGCACCTTTCAAAATACTGTATGAGCACGGCGAACGAAAGGTCCCAGTTGTCCGTATCCTGCAGGTGCCCGACGAAACTGGAGGCCAGCAGGGGCGAACCCGCGCTTTTCATCTCCATGGCGGGCGGCCCCTCCGCCGGTGCGTCATAATACCACTTTAGCTCCTCGGCCTGCGGCGCCGACACTAGCGACTTGGCGAACTCCCTAAATCCTGGCATCTTACAACATCCTAATTCTGGGTTCGGCGGGCTGTTTTATCGCCAACTCGTGCACCGCCCACACCAGGGCGTCCATTCTGTTCGGCGATTTGCTTTGCCCGGGTTGGTAATTCGCCATCTCGTCCTCTAGCTCCTTGAGGTTATGGCCCACATGGTGAACCAATCCCTGCTCATACAGGGTCGCCACCGGTTCCGCCCGCACGGCTTTGCCCTTGGTGGCCGTGACGAGCTTGGGATATATATCGCCTCGGTAGGTGTTTATGGTGCTCTCAACCATGTCACCGCCGAAGTTCTTTTCAGCTATGATTCTATCCGCTTTGTAGAAGTCATACAACCCGCAGGACACTTTAGCCCATTCTATGGGCTTGTAATTACCTGTCTTGTCCGCGAACACGTATATGTCCCGCCCCAGTCTGCCCGCGACCACTATGCCCGTGTCATCCGTCTTCTCACCTTTGCTTCCCTGCGGGTCGATCGCCACCACCGTGCGCTCCATGCGCTCGAAATCCATGCTTTCCACGCGGTTCTTGTTGAAGTTGGCGCGGGTGAACAGGGCGTTCGGGTTGTCAATCTCGTTCCAATTGCCCTGACACAGCGCCTTGTAATCCGCCGCCGACAGATTCTCCAGACTGGCCCTGTACCCCGGATCCTTCTCCAGTAGTTTCACGTTGTCATCCAGATACCCCCTTATGAACGTGAAGCTTTTGGTCTCCGTCTTGGGGCCGAACCGCTCCACCAGTTCCTCCCTGGTGTCGGCCCACACGAACGCGTCATCCTTAACCACGAAATAGCGCACCACCCCACTGCGCTCGGGTATGACGTACCCATCCGGCGCCAGCCACCATTCAATCATTTTCTTGACCCAGCTGTTCGGGTCCGGGTTGCAAGTGGCCCGCACGTAGCTGTTGATGCCCGTCATGCTACGGTTGCGGCTCATTATGTACTGGAACTCGCGTTGCTCGAACTGCGTGACCTCATCTATGGAAATCACGGGGCTTTGCAGCCCCTGCCAATACTCCGCTATTCTGGCCGCGTGCTGACTGTGCTTGAAGAATATCTTGGCGCCCGAGGGGAAGACGAACTTGGGCTTGTCGCCCTTGGTGTCCCGTCCCCTGAACAGCCCGAAAAGCTCCTTGGCCTCGTCCCACAGCCCACCGGCGTCGAATATCTGGCTGTATGTCTTGCGGGACACCACGCCTGAATAATTGGGAATGTGTATCCACTTCAAATGGTCGAACAGCAGTGACCACGATTTGCCAGCGCCAGCCTCGCCCCCGTAAAGGGCGATGTCGGCCGAGCAGTTCTGGAACCGCTCCTGGCCCCCCGGCTGGGGCCACAACACCACCGTGTCCCTGAACGTTCGCTCGAAATCCGCCCTGTGCTCCGCCGGTATGGCGTGCGGGCTGGCAACGCGGCGCTCGGCGAGCCACGATTGCAGTTCGTTCATCGCCTATTTCTTGGCGGGCTTCTTCTTGGTGGCCGCCTTCTTCTTGCCGCCCATCTTCTTCTTGTTGGCGGGCGGCGTGGCCTCGTCTGGCGTCTCGGGCGCCTGTCCGCCAACGTCATCCTTCTTCGGTTCCTCCTTCTTGTCCTTGGCTGGCTCGGGCGGCGGGGCCGACACGGGCGCCCCAGGGGCGTCCTTGCGCAAGGCGTTCAGCCTGTTTATGGAGGCGGAGAGGTGAAGGGAGGCCAGCGCCGTGGCGTCCATCACCTTGCCCGTGCCCTCTATCTGGGCCTTCACCTTGCCGCAGGCGTCCACCAGGCGCCGCAACATGGCCATCGCCTCGCTCGTGGCGTGCGTGTGCTTCTCATTTGACATAACCTATACTCCTCCTCAACGCTCGCCAGGCTATGGTCACCACGCCGCGCGCCAGCGCCCTCCTGAATTGGGGGTCGCGGGCGGCGGCGCCCATCCTGGCGGCCTGTTTTATGAAATTCCCCACCATTGACACGCCCATTTAGTGACCTCCTCCGTGCGGCCCCCGACCTTGGCCACCCTATCCACTATAAGCAGGTGCTTCTTGGTCACCTCAATATCGGAGGAGCGCACCAGGTACGACTTGAGCATTTCGGCGATCGCCCTGTAGTCGGGCTTCCCGCCCAGCGCGTAAGTCATCTCCACGTTGGCGTGCAACGCCTCCGCCTCGTAATGGGAGCGGCGGGATTGGCTGAACACGTACCTGAACACGAAACTGGCCTTGTCCCTTTTCCATTGCTGGGCGTGGATTAGCTCGTGGCAGATGGTGGTTATCTGGTCCTTCAGTTCCGCCTCGTCCCCCACTCCGGGCTTGAAGCTCAGCCAAATCAGGCGCCCTATGGTTATGGACCAGCGGCTCAGCCACTTGTCCACCGCCCCTATGTCCATGGCGTCCACGGCCCACTTGATGATTCCGTACAGGGCGCTCCCCTTGGTGACTATGCGCACGTTGTACTTGCGCTTGGCGGCGCCCAGGAACCTTTGAACATTGTACTTGGTTATCTGTTTCATGTGTCACTGTCTCCCACCCTGGCGCATTCCGCCAGCGGCTCCGTCCCCGTGTCCGGTTGCGTGTCCGTATCGCCCTCCACGCAACGCCATTCCCCGGGGTCTATAACGGCGCAGTTGACCACATCCTCCCACCACTCATCGGCGTTGCAAATCTGCACCACGTCCCCCCTGCACCTGGTCTCGTATTTCACGCACTGCCCCACGCACCCCTCCAGCAGTAGCAGGAGTATGGCGGCGCCAATTATGGTCAAAGTCTCGAACAGTTTTTCAATCATCTATGGCCCTCCAAGTCCTTGGCCGTCAAGTGCAACAGGCCCATCAGGCGCCGCTCCTCGCGGTCAATCTCGGCCGCCGTTTTAACCGCGGCCGCCTGCGATTCGAACCAGTTGCTCCATGCGGTGACCGACATGCTGGTCTTCTCCAGCACCCCGCAATCGGCGGCTATGATAACCGCCAGCGATTCGTTACGCAACGTTATGGCGTCCGCCCGCAATTCCTTCAGCGCGCATTCCGCCGTCTTTGTAAGCACCGGTTTTTCCATGTCTCATCCCTTTCATTCTATTGCAAGCGCGGCCGTTTTTCAAGAACGGCCAGGGCGGGGAGGGTCCAACGAAAGGGAAAGAACCCCCACCCCGCCCGGCCTATTTTTCCAAATCAACCCCAACATCCACGCCCATCCGCTTGAGCATCACCCGCACCTTCAGGCTGGTGACGAAATTGACGGATTGGTCCTCCGCCACGTCCATCAGGTGCGCCCTGTCGTCCACGTGCTCCAGCGCCTCCTCAATCAGCGCCCCCTGCTGTTCCCGCAGGGCGCCGTATATGGCCCTCAACTCCTCAACGGTGAAATCTATCATGGTTTTCCCTTTCGTTAAGCGCAACGGTACCACACCAGCGGCGCGCCACGCAATTAAAAAACGCAATGCGGCGGGTTCATCCCACCAGTATCCCGCTGTCCCGCAGGCTGGTGTAATTGTCGGGTGACATTTCGGGGCCGGTTATCACATGCTCCAGCAGTTGCAATCCCATTAACTTTCCCGCTTCCTGCAGGCGTCTGGTCAGCGCCACGTCATCGGGGCTGGGCGTGGGGTCACCGCTGGGGTGGTTATGGAAGGCGGCCCACCTGCAGGCCGTCGTCTCCAGCAGGTACCTGAACACGTCCACGGGATTCACCATGCACCCGTTCGCCGCCCCCACCGCCACTATCCGCAGGCCCAAAATCTCGTTCTTGTTGTTCAGCGCCACCGCCCCGAAGAACTCCTGCATCCTCATCTGGCGCTTTTCGGCGCCCGTCAGATGCCGCCCTATCTGTATCACCATGTCCGCGCTGTTGCATATGCGGGGCCGCCCCGTTGGCCCGCGGCTGGCGGGTAGCAGTTGATATTCCGGGGCGTCCTCGCTCCTGGCCCACAGCCCCTCTTTTCGCCTGCGCCTGCACATCAGGACACCCAGAGGTTCCCGCCGTGGTCATAGTGCACCTTGGTCGGGTTGTAAAACTGGTCCACCCCAGGCTCCGATCGGTCCCGTCTGGCCATGCCCCGCAGGAACTCAGCCTTGGATACCCGCAGATAGATGCGGGCGTGCCCCACCCACACGTTTATCCTGTTCGCCTTGGCCACCAGCGCCAGCAGTTGCGTCCTATCCATGGTCCACCACCCTTGTCTCCTGGTCCCACACCCTTGCGCTCACGGGGTAAATCCAGGTCCTCCCGCCCTTGTCCACGTTGTTGGGGTACCTGTCAAAGTACTCCCGCTCGGCGTTGTTGTATGCCCTTTGCGGGATGCGACCCTTGCGGGCCAGTTCCCCAAGCTCGCACACGCTTTTCCACTCGTCTTCCCTGCTCATGTCTTTCCCTTTCGTTGTGGCGCCGCTGGCGCCCTGTTAACTCTGGCAACGCTGGCAAAGGCCCCAGCGCCCGTGATTGGGGTTGGCCACCCAATGCGAGGCCCTGCAACGCGGGCACTCCACCAGTCGCATCATCCGCATGGCCAGCGCCAGCCCCTTTTCCGTGGGCCGCAACACCGGCAATTTCCGATGGCAAGGCCCCCATTTCAAGTCGCCATCCACCCGCGCCAGGCCCTTGGCCACCATGGAGCGCACGGTGGGCGCCTTTATGGTGCGCTCCTTGGGCGCCCGCCCCTTCCAAGTCCACCCGGTCACGCTGTACCCGCGGGTGAGGTGCCCGTGGGCCAACAGCAAATAAAGGCATTGTCTTTGTTTTTCAGTGAGGTTTTTCATATCAGCACCGCCCCCACAACCTCGCACACGTCGCCGCCCCTGGCGTCCGCCAGTTCATGCAACCTGCGGCGCAGGTCCGCGTTCCGCAGTTCAACCCAGCCGTATCGGGGGTGCTCGTATGTGTACACCCACCCCGCCATCTGGCACGCGCTCCAGCCTGGGCGGCGTTGCGCGCGGTACCTGCGGCGGGGGGCGCAAAGCCCCCGTTCCTTGGCGCGGTGCACGGTATGCGCCCACTCCCACATGTCGTCCAGCGTGGCAAACGTTATGTCCGCAACCTCATCGCCATCCACCTCGAACACCAGAAATCCGTCGCCCACCAGTATTTCGGCGTCCCGCCCGTCAAAAATATTGGCCAATTTCAATTCCAACGCGGTTTCAATATCCATGTCACTCCTCCTCTTGAGCCAGCGCAACCCAGCGGGCGGCCTCGCCCATGGACTGGCATTTCGCCATGTTGTTCTCAGCGAGGCCCAACTGCGTGAGCACGTTGTGGATGCCGCCGTGGTAGGCGTGCCCCGCCTGTATGCCCATTATTATCTCCTCGATGCTGGCCTTCGCCGTCTCCAGGCAATGCAACGCCGCCACCTTGTTGGTGTTTGCCAGCCAGTCAATCCTCTCAACCATTAATTCATTGTTTGTGTTTTTCATCTTGCTTCCCTTTGCTGTTGCGTTGCGGTTCATACCTGTTATTACTGCAATACTTGTACCAATATTTTTACCAATACACAATCCAATTATCTCAACACGATACACGGTCGCAAGCCCGTGCGCTAAAACGCTAATTCGCTAAAATTTGCGCACACTTATTCTGTAATTGGTCTATCGGATTGGAAAGATTGTACTTTTTAGGATATTTTCACCAGTGCAAAGATTTGCGTACTCCGCAAAGTTTACACACCGATTTCAGCGGATACGACGCTCCATCTGCGCTATCTCCCTGCACGCCCTGTTGTACAGTTGCTCCGCCTCCTTCACGCCCTTGGCGTACAGCACGGATTGCTCTAGCCACGCCAGCGCCCCGTCCCGTATCCGCTTCCAGCGGTCAAGTATCTCGGCGTCGGCCATGGGTGGCTTCCCGGCTCTGGCCCGCTCCTGCGCCAGCCGCATTATCTCCGACTTGACATCCGGCTCGGTCATTCGTCGGCCCCGGCGAACAACTCAAGGAACCGCTTGTAGGGGGGCTGTACACAGCTGGAAAGCTCGACCCAGGTCTGCCCCTCCTCGGGGAAGGTGTGTATGGCCAGGTGAGATTCGGCCAGCAACACGGCCCATGACCAGCCCTGGGGCTTGAAGTGATGTTGCATCTCATCAAGTATCTCGAACCCGCAGTCATCCAACATGTTCAGAAACCGCCGCCGCAAAGCCGCAGGGTCCGTATCGGGTATCCATTGCCCGTATCTGTACATTCTAGCCTTCATCGTAATCACCGCCTTCCGTGGCGTACGCCGCGTCCTCGTCCAGAAACTCGGGGAACGTCTGCCCGATGGCCTTGGGGTCGCCCTTGTAGAACACCAGGACGTTCTGATGCACCCGCCCCACCTTGCGACCGGCGTTCATGCTCTTGGTCACTCTTATAGGCACGGTACCCGCGGAGTTGACAAGAATCAGTTCATTGTAGTACCTGAACCCGGCCTCCTCCATTATTTGTATGGTTTTGGGCACCAGACCGGCGTACAGGCCGTCTTTGTCCCTCACCTCGGAGGTGACAACGCAAGCGAACCGATCGGGCTTGAGGGCGGTGTAGGCGGCCTTGAACACGGCGCTGTAAACCGTGTAAAACTCCGAGTGCGACATGTTGCTCAAGTCCCTGGGGTCATCGCTGTACTTCTCCAAGTCCAGATAGGGCGGGCAACTAAAGAGCAAATCCTGGCTCTCGTTGGGGATGTACTTGAGCAAGTTCTGGCCGTCGTCGTTGTGGTATGTGCAGGGCAACCCCGCATCTGAACACCGCATCTGATTGATTTTGGCCTGGGCATCACGCAGTTCTATCCCCGTGAAGGTCTGTCCCTTGGTGCCCGCCACAAAGCCGAACACGGTGTCACCGGCGAACGGGTCGAACGCCTTGCCATGGGGCAAACCGAACCACTCGACCACAATCTCCGCCAGCACGGCGTCCAGTATGCTCACCGTCCCAATCTTGGCCCCCAGGCTGTCCTCGGCGAACAGGGTCTGCTCCCGCGTCTCGCCCTTGTCATTGATTACCGCCTGCCAATGCTTCCGGCGCTCCTGCCAATACCCCTGTCGGGTGTCCAGCACGCTGAAGGGCGGCACTATGAACCGCTCCCGTAGGTTGCCCGCCATGCTCGGGTCGCTGGCGTACGGGTCCTCGTCCTCGCCGTCGCCATCCCCAAGCTCGAAGCCTGCCAACTCGAGGTCGAAATTGGCCGCCTCCAGAAATTCCCTGCCAGCCAGTTCAAGCTCCTGGTCTATGTGAGACAGTTCGGCCAGCTTGTTGTCGCCAGCAAGTCGGCGAACTCGGCCTCGGCGCTGTCGTAGTCCTGGTAATCCACCGGCACCCTTTCGCACCCCAAGGCCCTGGCGGCCTGCAGGCGCCCGTGCCCCTTCACCACCATCTTCGAGCGGGTGGAGACTACTATGGGGTTGCGCCACCCCTGATGTCGGATGATTTTGGCCAGCAGGTCAATCTGGTTCGGCGGGTGCTGGTTCGGGTTTTCCGGGTTGCCCTTCACCAGTTCGGTCAGCACAAGGTCCTTATGGGCGCAATAGACCGAAACCTCGGTCCCGTCATCACAGGTAACAACAGCGTTCTTGTTCGTCATTTTCGTTCCTTTTTCTTCTTCCATGGCAACGCGAAAGCCACGGCCGCTCAGTATTTGGTCTTGTAAAGTCCGTTGTTCCACACCCCTGGCACCCCGCGCCCCTCTTTCAGATGGTATCCCTCACCCCCGTCCATCTGCTCGCCCCCAAGGCGGTCGCACCAAGGCAACGCCACTCCCTTCCACACCTCGCTTCCCGGGTCGCCCCTCCTGGTGTCACTGCTCTGGCGGTGGGCGTTGATGAATTGCCACCGCAATTTCCGCTCGGCGAACCAGCGGGTCAGATAATCGAACAGGGTGTTGGCCGCCATGCCCATGGCCAAATTAAAGTAATGCGGGCCACCGCCCCCTTTCCAAAGCGTGTTCGTGCGCCCCCGCACGCCGTGGAAGTTGCCCTCGAACTCAATGCCTATTGTGTTTTGGGAAAGGCCCTGGGCGTGCCAAATCATGTCGGTGAAGTCATTCACCAGCACCACCTTGCCCTCCTGCGTCACGCCGATATGAGCGTTCAGCCGTTCCCAGCCCCTGGGGTTCGATGGCATCTCACACCCCGTCTGATGCAGTGTCACGCCCTCAATTTCCGCAAGCTTGCGCTTGCGCCCGTAGTTCTTGGGCGCCGGGTGGGCGCCCCGTATGTCCACAAAGAACCTGTTCAGCGTGTCGCCCGAGGAATTGTCTATGTGCTCCAGCAACGCCCGCCAGGTGACGGGGCCGCATATGCCGTCCTGCAGGATGCCCAGCTTGGCCTGAATCTGGTAGACCGCCTCCTGTGTATCGGGGCCGAATATCCCGTCGTTGGGGCCTGTGTCGCAACCAATCAGGTCGCCCAACTCCTGCAGGCGGCGCACCACCGCCCCGTGCATCATAGGGCGGGTCAACTTCAGGGTGCGGAACTCATTCATCGGTTTCGCCGTCCGCCTCCTCCGACTGGGCGTTGTTCTCGGGAACCGCCTCCTTCTGTTCCGCTGACGCATCGGGGCGGGTAACCGTGTAAACGTCGAATTTCTGCGTTTCCTTGCGCTCCACGGAAACCATGTTGGAGTACACCACATCGTCCCACTTGTCCCGCAACGCCCTGCGCGCGTACACCAGCGCCTCGTCCTGCGTCACGTTCCTGCAAATTATCTTCAGGTCTTTCATGTCTGCTCCTGTCCCGGCCGGTCGCCCACCAGTGGCAGGTCGCCGTACCATTTGCCGTCAATCTTCACGGGGCGGGGCAAAAGCATCTGCGCCCGCTGGCGGCTGTACCCGCCCCGCCTTGTGTTCTTGCGCCACCTGTACAGCCCCACGGGGCTGGATACGGACACCAAAGCCAGCCACGCCTTGCGCCTGGGGTACCCGCACTGTCGGGCCACCTGGTACAATAGCTCGTTGGCGTAGGCGAAGGGCAGGCCGTGGGTGCTGAACAGGTAATCATGTATCAGCACAGCCAGCACCAGGCGGTCGTCGTCGTTGTCCACGAACCCCCTGAAGGCCCGGGGCACGCTGGCCAAATCAGTCAAAAAACCTGGCAGAAACTCGAACTCCACGTAGCTGGTGTCGGCGAATTTGACGACGGCGTGCACTCTTTTGCACAACGCCCGCACGTCGCCCCTGTCACCGTAGTGCCCCAACAGCCTGTAATCGGGCAAAAGCACCCCGAACTCTTGCTCGAAGTCGTCCCTTTGCGCCTCGTACGGCGTCCGCCTCCGCTCTATGTACTCGAACCGCCTGCGGCCATCCATCTCCAGCCCCGCCACCCTGTCCACCGCGAACGCCAATCCCGTTCCCATAGTTAGCCCCCGTCGCTAAATTCCTCTTTGTACCTGTAGTAATCCGCTATCACCCCAATAATATCCCGCGCCGTCACCCCGGGCAAGTTGATTGATATGTTCAGCCGTATGTCGTAGCAGGCGCAATGCGGGCACACCTTGGGCACCACGTCGTCATCCAGTTGCGCGGCGCACCCCGCGCACTGCCACCAGGCCTCTATCGTGTTGCGTCTCATATTCCCATCACCCTGGTCCTCCATGGTTCCGTAGGGTCAATCTTTTCGCTGTAATATGGGTCATACCTCCCGGCCCTTATTTCCCCATGCACGTGCGCCCTGGCCTTGGCGATCGGCCAGTTCATGACCGCCGCCAGCATGCCTATGAACGTCTCCACGCACAGATAGACGGGGTATGTAGGCAGGTTGCGAAGGCTGTAATGGCGAAGTATCCTACGCACCGTCCCTCCCCAGCCGCTCGGCCATGGGCGCCACGTTGTAGAACTCCGCCACCTGCGCCCCCGTGTAGTCAACCGAATGCCCGTTGGTTAAAGTCACCGCTATACGGCGCGGCATGTTTGTCTTCTGGTCCACGTATATGCTCTGCACCGGCCGCCAGTCCAAGGCGTCCGGCACCAACTCGAGCACCCAGTCGGGCAGGCGAACATCCATCAGATAATAATGGAACGTCTCCTAACCCACGCCAATCACCACCGCTATCAGTTCACGCTTCTTCGGCATTCTTGCCCTCCAGTATCAGCACCGCCCTGGCCCGCAACAGTTGCACAGTCTGCGGTTCCACCACTAGCCTATCGCTTGGCCCGGCGTCTTGCGTCATGAAATGCACCAGTTCCGCCAGGTCTCTGGCCGCCTTGCTGGCCCCGAAAAAAAGGCCGTAGTGCAGGCGGGCGCCTGGGGTTATTTGTATACCCCTTGATACGCCAGCTTGGGGTCGCCGAATATAGCCCTTGCGCTCCAGACACTTCAGCATGTCATTGGTGGCGTTGGTGCTGGTCACGCCCATGTGTTCGCCAATCTCTCTCAGTGTGGGCGCCTGCAGGTGCTCCACGAACCGCGTTACCAGGTAATCCATCATCCGCGTCTGTTGCCTGGTCAGCGGTTTCAATTCAGCCCCTGTTCCTTCATTTTGTTCTGTTGTTGTTGCGCCGCCTTGCGCCACCGCTTCAGGCAATCTGGACAGATTCTGGCCTTCCTGGTGGCCCTGGCTTTTTTATTGAAATCCCGCAGGGCGTTGCCGCCCAGTCGCCGGGCCTCCTTGTGGCGCAGGCGCTCGGCCTCGAGTTCCTCTTTGGTCATCTTGCGTTGCCACTTGTCTATCGGCAACGGATACAGCAACAGCGGGTCGCACATCTTCCCGCAGTCGGTGCACTTCTGGTCAGTCGTTGTGATTTTTTTCTTGCTCATGTTCACGCCATATGAATTCGGGATGCTGGCACAATTTTATGCCAAGCCAAATAATACTCAGTATTGAAAGGGCCGTGATTCCCAAATAAATCCAAAGAAAAATGTTTTCAATTTTGCTCATTGTCGCCCCAGCAACGCCCGCCAGAGCCGCCCCCAATAGCCGGTCCCGTTACAGGCGTTCCGTATCTTTTCCACAAGCTCACCCTCGTTCTCGCCGTACGCCCCCAGCAGGTCCATCGCATCCTTCATGATGGCCTTGTATTCCAGCATCTCCGTTCGGGTGGCCTCCAGGGCGCTGGCCAACTTGGCGTTAACAGCCTCCAACTTGTTGGCGGCCCCCCGCAGTCGCTTGTTGTCGTGGTCCCGCACGGCTATCAGGTTTTCCACGCGCTCCACATCCCTGGCCATGCACACCCAGCCAGTTCTCGAGGCGGACAATTTGCCGCCCTTGTTAACCGTGTACCTGGTGATGCGGTTCCGCTTGCCACCCAAAATCTTTTCGGCCAGGGTCTTCTTTCGCTTGCTCACTGGTTACCCTTTCGTTTCTGCAGGTCCGCCACCTCCGCCCGCAGGCGGTTGTTTCTGGTCTGCAGTTCCTCAATCTCCATCCGCTGGTCAATGTCCCGCCCGCTCAGTTCGGCGTTCAGCTGGCACGATTCGGCGAACTTGGCCTCCAGCCTTTCCACCTCCACCGCCTTGCACAACCTAGTGCCCTTGCTCCAGTACTCCCGCCCCTTGCAAACGTCCCCGGGGGCCAGACTGGCCTCCTCGGCCACCGTGTCGGAGCGTAATACCCAGCGTCTAATTTCGCTCATGGTTGCCCTCCAATGCCTCCACCCGGGCCAGCAGACGCCGCAGTATGTAGAGGGTGGCCTTGCGCTCGTTGAACACGGCAAAGGCTGCTATGCGGGTCGCCTTGGTCAATATGTCGAAAATCAGCGGGGCGCTGTTGCGGGGTATGATGGTTTCCAGCATGGCCCCAGCGTCGAACAGCGTCAGCGCCTCCAGGTCGTCAAGTATCGCGCCCAAGTCCTTATTATCCAGGGCGTTGCGCTTTTCGTCGTTCATAGCGGCACCTCGCACCTGGGGCAATGCACGACGATTGTTCCCGTCGGGTTGTACAGGTTGCGCCCGCACTTTCCGCACACCGCTATGTCCCACACCTCCACGTTGCGCCCAGATATGTCGGACAGCGTGGCGGCCAGCCCCTGCAGTTGTTCCTGTTTCCAGATGCCCCGCTTGCACCTGCGCCAGTAGGTGGGGTACGTGATGCCCTGGCGGGCGGCCAGCGCCTTCTCGGTGCGGTCCTCGGGTTGCGGCAACCCCGCCAGAATGGTCTTGATGTAGGTGCGATTTATGAACATGGGTGGATATTGGCACATTTAAAAACGCAATGCAAGAAGCAAAGATTTAAAAATGCAACTTCAGGTTTTCAAGTATGGGAGCTTTGCTATGCTCATCGCTCGTATCCTTTCGTTGGTGGGGTCCAGTGTTTGTAGCTGTTATCGCCCCTGCATTGCTCACCATCAAACCCCGCTAAGTCACAATGGCATGTATCACAATCATTTTGTCCAAAATAATTACATGTTCCACATTCAATGGAAATCTCAGCCGCTAGGCATTCGGGGAGGCGTTGGGGATTTTCGTTTTCATCGAGATCAATACGCATGCCAAAAACCGAACACATCGACTGATTCAGATACGCTGAATATTGATACAGGTCACAACCCTCACACGAATCCCCGTCAACGTCTATTTGAATAACTATGTGTTTCATTCCTTCGCCTCCCATCTATCCGTGTAGCCCCATCGCTCGTCATCCGGCATGGGGCGGTAATAACAATGCCAGCATCGACCGTCCAGGACTCGCTCATACGTGTGGCGGCATGTGGCGCAACTCCTCGACAGTGGCAATTCCAGTTGCGTCATCGCTCGGCTCAATAACCCCTATAAAACGCAATAAACCATAGTCCTATGCTGATGTATGGACCTCGGTTCTCATGCCACACGGGAGTCCACAACTCAAACCAACAACGCCCGAACCACTTGATGCGAATTCCATAATTTATTTTGTTGGCAAATGGCTTATATACACATAATCCGCGCCAGGCGCTTTTAATATCAAACATCACGCCACTCGTCTCCTTTCGTTGGTTGACAAATCGCCATCAAATGTCCCTATTAGTTTCTTAGCCATGTGCCGCAACCATCACTCACCGCCTTTCAGCCGCTTCACTATCCAACATCTACATGCGAATATTAATCTCCCACAATAGTCGCACCTGTACCACGGTCTAGGATATCCACTCATCGCTCGCCGCCTTTCATAACAACCTTCATTTTTTCAAGATGGTTGGCCAAAATAATACCAATGCACAGGCAATAAACCCATCCAACCAAAGACCAAAACATTCCACCAAGTAAAATGATATCCAATGTGATTAAATACCGGTGCAGGAAGTACCCCAACGCCGCACACCAGAGGAGCGACAACACCATGCAGACGTGGAATATAAAGCCTTCAATGGTCATATGATAAACTTCATTTCAATTTTCATGTCCAGCGCCGTGGCCAGCGCCACCTGGCGGACGAACTCGTTGGGGGTTACTAGCTTGTATTTTTCCCTGTACCTTACACCACTGCAACACAGGCCGCATCTGTTGCCGTAATCGGGGTGGGGCAACGGGTCGAACGCCAGCAGGTCGATGCGCCCAATATCTACCCCGTAGGGGCCTTCAATCAGATGTCGCCCTGTCCTCCACATGGCATTCGTTTCAACCTGCAGGCGGTTGAGCAGTGGCCCTATAGACGCCGAATTGACCCTGGTGCAGATGGCCTGTGTCATGTGTCCCCTTTTGTGCGCCATTGGATGCAGTAATTGGCCCGGCGCCCTCCGATGTATGTGTCACATTTCCACTTTTCGGAGCAGTCGGAGCAAAGGCCGTTGTTCTGTTTGTGCTTGAATCGGAAAAGTTTCTTCGCAAGTAGCCTCCATGTTGCCGCACGCTTTTTTTCAAGAGCCAGGGCATCCATTAATTCGGAAATTCTGGCGTCCTTGCCGTTAGTGTTAGGATGCAACCATTCGGCGTGTGCATCGCTGAACTCAATCCATTCCACAGAACCAGAGGTGCGGTGCTTGCCATCATGCCCCTGCGGTAAACAGCACCGCCCCCCATCGCCCTCCGCATCCCTGGGGTAATAGGCCAGACATCTCAATTTGGGCTTCTTGCCATATTTGTTTTTTGATGTGGCTTTGCCACTCATTCGTATTCCTCGTCCCCGTCATAGTAGTCGTCGCCATGGTCATCATAGGCCTCATCAAAATAGCGGTTCATGTCGCCGCCGCACTTGGGGCATCCCATGGGTCCGGCCTCGTTGTTGAAAATTGCATGACCGCAGTCATTGCACACGTGTTCCATGCACGCCATAATAGCCTCCTTGTTGATTCGCCTCCTGTAACACACGGCCAGCAACAACTTGCCGTCGTCATCATACATCATGTCGCATGTCACTGGGCTTCCCTTTCGTTGAAACCTGCGTACCAGTGTGCATATTTTTACCAGTATTCGCAAGTGCAAAATTAAATATTTTAATGTTGCCCGCCCAACCCCCCGAGATTACAATGGAGATATGAACGATGAAAACATCCAAAAGAAGCTTGAAAGACTGCGCAGGGCGCTGAAAGCCAAGGAAATAGAGTTCGTTGACCTGTACCTGCAGGGCATGCCACCAGCTGAAGCGTACCAGGAGGCGGGGCTTGCGATGGCGCCCGACCCGATCGGCGCCGAGCACCTGCTGTCGGCCCCCACCGTTCGGCTGTACATTGAAACGATGGAGCGGGTGGTGGTGGAGCGGAGCACGCTGACGCTGGAAAAGATTGACGAGCGGCTGGCCGACCTGGCAATGGCCGACATCGTGGACATGGTGGAGATTGGGCAGGACTACACGGACAACGCGGGCAACCTGCGCACCCCCGTGACCATCAAGGACCCCGCCACGTTGACCCCGGGCCAGCGGGCCGCCATAACCTCCATCAAACCAGTAATCGGCGGTCTGGAAATCAAGACCGAGGGAAAGGTGAAGGCGCTGGAACTTTTGGCCAGGCGCCGGGGTGGTTTCACCGAGCAGGTGGACTTGAACATAGGGGGGCACGTGAAGATATTCGCCAACGTGGGCGACAACAGCCGGGGACCCCGCAAAGGTGACATTCCGCCTGATGATTAAAATTCATCAATTTTCCGTTTTAATGAAATAGCTAGTCCTTGGCCAGCGCCAGGCCGTAGAAGCGACGGACATTGTCCTTGCCCCGACCGTATGGGATGCCCCTTGAACGGAGTTCCCATATGAATTCCTGCTTTGAAAGGCGCAGGTCGTTGTTTCCCGACCAGTCAATGTATCGGTTGAACACCTGGGCGCCTGGTGTCTTGACGGCGTTGTCCTCCAGCACCACGCAACAGTCCCGCAGGAAGTTGCCTATCTGGTCCATGGTGCGGTAATACTCGCGGGCGGCCTCCACGCAATCGGCTGGAGGGTTGAAACGGCCACGTTTTATCAGGTTCCGCAGGCCCTTCAGGGCCAGATTGAGAACGCCGCTCAGTTCCTGCTCTATGACCTTGTCGTGGATGTAGGCCGGGGGCGCCTTGGGGTCGGGCACACCGAAGAAGGGAAATATCATGGTGCGGGCCATCTGGTTCTCGTCGTGCAGGCGCTCGGGCGGGCGGTCCGCGAACACCATGTTCTCCGGGCTGGTGTCACCACCCAAAAGAGCGGACACGGTGCGCAGGGCCTCGAACTTGCCGCTGTGTTTGTCGCCGTACAACACCCACTCGAGGCGGCACACCCTGGATGGAAGCAGGCAATACCCGAGGAACTCGTAATAATGGCGGCGCATCCCCTTGGGGTCGGAGGACAGCCTGAACATGTCCTTTACTATGGCCTCGTATTGCGGACACTTGGCTTTCGGGTCGTATTGTGGCCTATGCCAATATCGCACCAGGTTGCGCTCCACCGTGTGGGTGCCGTCCGCCAGCCGCAGTACCAGCCGATGGTCCCTGCAAAGAACCATGTAGGCGTTTATAGGCACCTTGAAGAAACCCTTGGGCGGGCGGTATTTGTCAGCCGAATGTCGCATACCGCAATATCAGGAACATGGCCATCATGTACAGCACGGCCATTATTGAGAGGGTCATGGCCCAGGCCGTGTCGAAAGGGCCGGGGCCGAACCCTATTTCGTCATGCGCCACCAGCGCCATGATCACCAGCGGGAGGAGGCACAGCAGGAGCACGGCCATCACGAACATCTTCATGTCATCCCCTGGGCTTTATCTCCGCGCACCTGGCAACGAAGGCGTCGGCGTCCACCAGTTCCATGGTCTTGTCCACGTACTTGAAGTAAAAGAGCCAGCCCTTGCCGTCCACCGCCACGTAATTGGCCTCCGGGTTCAGGCCGTTGGGGTACGGGGTGTTGACGGCTGGGCGAAACCCCGTGCCGTTCCACCTGCACCCCGACCGCTCCTCCACCCTTTTCAGCATGTCGTAAAGTTCCGGCGTCTTGGCCTTCGCGCAATATTTCTTGTCTTTCATAGTGGTCCGAACCTTTCATCCAACATGGCCGCCAGCCTGCGACGCACCCTGTGCGCCTTGCGGCGGTCCTGTTCAACGGTACTGCACCGGCCGCTGATGTAGCCGTACAAGGCTCCATCCAAATCGCCGCACCACCTGCGGCCCCTGTCCAGCCAGCAGGCCCCGCAATCCACGTGCTGTCTCACCGTGCCCAGGTCCCCGCAGTGACTGGCGCACGCCTTGCGCCCCTGCCCGTGCACCTGCATCATCCCCCTGGCCTTGCCGCCGTCCCCTATCTCCTCCATGCGGAAGATGCTTTCGCGGTACGCCATGCCCACCAACAGCCACGGATCGAAACCGAACTCGGCCCCGGCGCCAAGGAAGGCGCGGGCCAGTTCCAGCCTATATCCCTCGTCATCATGCACCCTGTAATCGGCGTACACCCGGAGGTACTTCTTCTCCCTGTCCGGGTCCGGCGTCACCAGCCATCGTATCCCCTCCGCCACCCGCCACTCCTCCTCCGTGGGCAACGTGCACAGCGTGAAGCCCTGCTCGAGCATGGCGGGTTCGAAATACTCGACGGCCGTCAACGGCGCGCGCTCCCGCTGGGCGCCGGCCGCCGGGCTTTCGGTGGACAACAGCCACAACATGAGCGCCACCCACACGACGAAGGCCATGAACACCAGCGCCCCCCTGCGGGCGCTGGCCCTTCTTTCAAATTCAAGCGGTTCAATCATAATCAATCTCCATCGGTCCAATGCCCCTTGACCGGGGCCATTATAACACGGTTCCCCGCCTTTTTCACTCGGGCAGGTACGGCTTGAGGCTCTCCTTGAAAACGTATCTTTTGCCAAGGTTTTCCAGCAGGTCTTTCGCCATGCGCGCGAATTCATACCAGTCAGTTTCATTGCTAACGTAATTGATTTTGCCTATCTTGTACTCGTTCACGAAGTAGCTGGTGCGGCGTATCAGCGCCAGCGCATCCAGCGGGTCTATCACAGGCTCCAGAGACACCCACGTGTCTATCCCCATGCCGTGCGCCTCGTGCAAAGCCCGCTCCCTCTCTTTGGTGGTGAAGGCCCCGGGTTCCCGCCTGGCCGATTCCTTTTCGCTGAAGTACACAAGCGTGGCGCCGAACCTGTCCCCTGGGCGGTACAGGTCGAAATCCCGAACGGCCAGCGCCGATTTCGTGAGCACGTTCCAGTGCACCCGGTACGCCCTGAACAGTTCCAGCGCCTTGCGGGTTATACTGGCCTCCGCCTCGATCGGCTGGTAGGGGTCCGTGGTGAAGCTTAGAAATATGCTCTTGCCCTCATATTCGCCCGTCTTCAGTTCCCGCGCAAGGTGCTCCAGCACGTCCCGCCGGGGGGCCGCGGCGTACCTGAAATCCTCCCTGTTCATGCGCAACACTCTGGGCGCGTAACAGTATTCGCATCCGTGCATGCAACCCCTGTACAGGTTGGCCGCCAGCGGGGCGTACTCCCTGGCGCCTCCCTTCGGCTCATATATCACTTTCATCGGTCTTGCCCTCCCAATTCATGTATCCCCAGCGGTCCCGCTCGTCGTCGAACGGCCGGAAATAACAGTGGTAGCACCCGACCCCATCGTGACGGGGCCTTGGGGCGTAGTCGTTGACGCACGTCCCGCACCCGCGGTCCAACGCCAGTTCCAGCTGTTCCATCCCACCCTAGTCCGCCCACACGTCAAGTATCATGTTGGATACCGCCAGCCGCAACTTGAGAAGTTCCGCGGCGTACCCGTTCCGCAGTTTCAGGTTCTGGGCCGCCAGTTCCGTCTGCTGGCGCCCGTATTCCCGCACATTGTCCAACTCCTCCGTCAGCGCATCCACGTGGTCCGCCTGCTCTTTCATGGTCTGGCTCTGTCTGGCCAGCGTGACCTCGGCGGCGTTGCACACGCCCTCGAGTATGGCCACGTACTCCCGCAGTTCCGCCTTGCGCATCTCCATAAGCTCCTTGTCCGTAACGCCCCCGGCCCTGGCCTTGCCCAAGCCCGTCCGCTCCCCGTCAGCATCGTCCGGGTTGGTGCACTCCATGGGAACGCCGCACCTGTTGCACGCTGGCGACGCCACCGGCTGTCTCAGCCTTTGCAGGCCGCACGTGGCGTCACATTTGCGACACTGATAATTGTAAAGCCTTGGCTTGTCATTCATGGTTTTCCCCTTTCGTTTTCAAATGGAAAGTTTAATTTGCTGGTCCTCGCGCGCTATTCGCCGAGAGCATATTTCTATATATTCTGGATTCAATTCCACCCCCTGAAATCGGCGACCATGCCTTAAAGCGACGACACCAGTGGTGCCCGAGCCAGTAAATGGGTCCAGCACAAGACCATCGGCTGGCGATCCGGCCAAAATACACGGCGCCACCAGCGCCTCCGGGAAAACGGCAAAATGAGCTTCCTTGAATGGTTTCGTGTTTATAGCCCATACATCCCGCTTGTTACGCTTGCCACCCACATCCTCCCATTCGTTTTTATTTGCACGAACGGTTCCGTCTGGGTTGGATTTGGATATTTGCTCAGGTCTATGGAATCCGTTGCCGGAACAATGGTTACTAACACTGTGTTCCTTTATGGCATCCGCATCATAAAAATAATTCTGTGATTTCGCCAACATGAAGATATGTTCATGTGATCTGGTGCACCTATCGCGCACGCTTTCAGGCATCGGGTTCGGCTTAGACCAAATTATATCTTGTCTCAAATACCATCCATCGGAACGCAAGGCGAAGGCCACCATCCATGGAATTCCAATCAAATCCTTTTCCTTTAGTCCTTTAAGCTTGTTACCTCTTCTGGCGCATATATTGGGAAGGTCTTGATTCGTGTTGCTGACAGTCTGTTTAATTAAACCCTGTCCCTTGCCGGGCCTGTAGTTATAATAACTGTCCCCTAAATTTAACCATAACGTTCCATCCTTTCTCAATACGCGTTTAACCTCTCGAAATACCTTAACTAATTTTTCAACATAATCATCAGGCGTCTGTTCTAATCCTATCTGACATTTGTGCCCGTAATCCCTTAACCCGAAATAAGGTGGCGATGTCACGCACGTGTGGGCTATCTCATCCGGCATATTTCGCAGTCCCATCACCGCGTCTCCCATTTTAACATTCCATCTTTGTTCCATTATTCTTCTTCCCATCATTTCACCCCGCAGGTGGGGGCCTTGTTGTTGGGCCATGGTATGGGGCGCATGGGCTTGCCGTGGCGCCCGCACTTGGGGTCCGAGCAGGTCGGTTTCGCATCGCTGGGCAGAAAAACGGTATGCCCGCAACAATCGCATCTGAAATCTATGTGAACCGCCATCAGATACTCCCCGTCCCCATGGTGAAATCGGGCAACGGATCGCCATCCATGCAACTGTACAGGTGCAGACAATTGGGGTGTATGTTCACGTGCTCCTCCCTGGGCGGCAACACCATCACGCACTTCCGGTCGTCGCCGAACCAGTGGCGCTTCAGATAAGTCAATTCCTCGTAAGTTGGCATCCTGCGGGGGTGCGACATGGACACGTGTAGCCACATGCGGCCGTCCCCGTAGCGCATGAAGGAGGCTATAACCTTCAGGTTGCGCTTGTGGTTTTCCCAGAAACCATCGTACGGCGTGTCCCAATATCTGGTCCACCCCTGGGGCGGCTCCCTGCCCGTCAGCGGCACCACCATTTCAGCGGGTTTCATTTTTGCGCCTCCACTGCCGGTAAAAATCCATGAACGCCGAATACTCGGATTGGGTTATCCACGCCTCCACCCTGTAACTAGCCCCAATCATATTAATGTGGATTGGCTTCATGTTGGCCCTGACCGTTCTCATGTAGTCGGGTTCATCGCCTAAAAATTCAACGTGGTCGGGCACCGGTTCAATTGTTTGCCCATCGACCATGACTTTCACGCCGCCCATCAGTTGTCATCCTTTTCATAATCGGCGCATATGGTCTCTATCGGGCGCATGGCCTTGGCCACCAGGTCGGCTATGAAATCGGGGTCCACCTCGGCGGCCGAGGGCGCCGGTGCCGGAAGCTCGCGGCTGGGCGGCGCTGGCAGTTGCGGCGTCCTGGCCTCCAGCACCCCCCGCACCATGGGCAACATGTTCCGCTCCGTGTCCCGCTCCCGCACCAGGTCCTCGAACGCCTTCTTGAACTGCGCCCTGTCCGCCGCCAGATTGCCGCTGGTCTTCAAGTCATATATCGAGCCTATCTTCTTAAGGGCGGCCGCCTCGAGCGGCGTCAGGGGCGTGTCCCTGCCCTGTAGCCTCTCCAGCACGTGGCCCCACGCCTCGGAGGAGGATGGCGGGGCTATCTCGCCGTGCGCCATGCCGACGACGAGGGAACGGAAGGCCCCTATGTTCGGAGGGTGCTCCCGCCTCTCGGACACCATGTGCATGGCGGCCGCCAGCACCACGTCCCCGTCGAACCCGGCCAGCAGGTGTTCCCACACCCTGCGCCGCTCGTCGTTCAACTTGAAGCGATCGGGGAACTCGGCGTTGAACAGGCGCATCACGCGCAACACCACGTTCTTTTCACTTGTCATAATTGTCCCTTTCGTTGTTCTCGCGCTCCCACTGGTCCAGCAGGTCGCGGTTCTTGTCGTACACGCTACCCCCGCCGCCGCCCCGCCTTGGCCCGTTCTGGGCGTTCTCCATCCACGTGGTGAGGAATTTGGGAAGGCCCTTGGCCGTCTTGCGCCTTGTGGGGTTGCTGTCCTCCCATATGGCCGCCCTGTGTATCTCCATGGGCACGGACACGCCGCTGTATATGTCGGAGCCAAGGTTGCGTATCAGCTTGTCCACCGTGTCCGCCCTCAGGGTCTCCACCCGATCGCCATGGTGCCTCAGAAGGGCCTCTCTAATCTGGTATTCGTATTCCGTCATTGCCGACCCCGCCAGGGTGTCGGCATTAAAATAGTTACCTTCTTTCTTTCTTCCATTCTTCTCATTCTTGTTTATAGTGGCTGGAGGTTGTAGCACCATTGTGGCATTCGTGTCGGTGCTCGTGTAGCACTCGTAATTTGACGGGTCCTGATATCTGCCATAATTACAGATAGTTACAACTATTCCCCGTGTAGTTTTCGTTGTGGCTATCATCTCGGCTTTCCTCAACCACTTCATCGCGTTTTCGCATTGGTGCTTCTTGTACGTGTTTTTCCTGTAACCCACGTACCACGCCAGCCCCTCCTGAATGTCCCTGTACGTGCGCACGCACTGGCCCCGCCTGCACACGCCGTTGTCCGCGTGGTTTGCCTCCTTCAACAGCCAATCCCATATCTCCCTAACGTGCGGCGGGGCGTGCGCTATCGCGCTGTCCTGAATACAACGGGCCTTTATGTAGTAGCCGCCCTTGATTGGTTGGGCCATGTCAGTCCCCCAGCGGCCCAAAGTCTTCCCGGGGGTCGTACACCACCGGCCTTCCCTCGTCCTCCAGCGCCCGCATGTGGTCCAGGTGCAAAGCCCTGAAATATTCGGACACGGTGCGGTGCTCGAGGTACGCCGCCTCCTCCACCTGGTGGAACTCCTGGCGGGTCAGGCGCACGGCCTTGCTATAGTTTCGGGGGTCCTTCCTTGGCATCTGGCATTCCCTTTCGTTGGAATTGTGGCCAATTATAAACCAATGTCATACATTGAGCAACAACTGTTCACCATGCACCGCATTTTTCCGGGCCACGCCGTACTTTATCCTCCACACCCAGCAGTCGCTCTCCCACGGGTAGCCCCTGGCGGCGTTGATGTCGTTCCACAAATCGCGGAACGCCGATATGGTCTGGTCATGGGTGAAGCCCATCACGCCCCCATCCAGCCCCTCCGCCAGCGTGTCCGCCGCCGTTATGGCCGACAGCCTTTCCAGCCTGACGTTTAAAACGTACAGCAACACCCGGCTGAAGGCCTTGGGCATGTGGATGGATGGAACCCACCTATGGGCGGCCCGCAATTCGCCCCTATCCAGTTTCACGTGCAACTCCCTGCCGTCCGCCTTGTACCGGACATACTGCAGGCCCTCCGCCATGCCCGGCTCGCAATGGAACCCCACCCGCATGCACGTCTCCCGCACGTACAGGAACTGATTGGGGTGGGGCGCCACCTCCCACGGCCTGCCCTTGTCGCCCTCGCCATACAGCCTCGTCTCGCCGTCCGTGTACGGGCAAACGAAATCGAACTCCCCGGGCTTCAGCCCAAGCCAAAAGCCCGTTTTCGTCAACCCGCTCACGGCGCCCTGCGGGTTCAGCCTGGCCCGCGCGGCCACGCCGCCCTTCAGAAACGGCGCCTCCCTGTCAAAAGGATAATCGCCCCGCACGTCCCGCCTGGGTACCACCCGCAACCTGTCCATGTCCACTATCCTGCGCGTAACCGTCTTCCGCCCCTCCATGGTGGCCAGCACTAGCCGCCCCTTCATCAGCAAAGGCCGCTCAGTCATCGCCCACCTCCCCCCATGCCCGATCGGTATAGCCAAGGCACACCCGCCCCGGGTACGCGCTCAAAAGCATGGGGTTGCGCCTGGCCGCCTCCAAAGCTATGGCGTCAGACAGCATCTGTCTAATGGTCTCCACCCATATCACATCCCCCGCATTCGCGGCTACGCCGACGTAACATTTGGGCGCGGACGCCACCATCGCCAGCGCCTCGCTGGCGGTCGCCTTGTCCACTATGTGCAAATCACTCATCGTCCCCTCCTTCCCTCCTCCTTCCCGTGCCCCCGCACTCGGGGCACTGGCGCTCCACCTTGAAGGAGCCTGGCTGGCAGGGGTCCAGATATACTCCATCGCCCGCGCACCGCCCGCAGAATATGGCCTCCCGCATGGCGTTGAACTCCTCGGGCGTGGTTATGGCCTCCCCTATGTCGTACTCGCACCCCTCCCCGCACTGGCATGGCACCCGGTGACCCGGCCTGCAGTCGGCCACGCTATTCAAATCCCCCCCGCACGGCGCCAGGTCGTCCACGTCGCATGAGCATTCGCCGGGGTAATAAAGCCCGTCGTACCCGTTATCCAGCAAATACCTCTTGACTATTTCCAGAACATCAACCATTCTTGCCACCCCTTTCCAACTTGTCGAACTCGGCCTTGCGGCGGTTCAGCGCCGCCAGCGCCTCGCTGACCTTTTTCCCCAACGTCTTGTCGTCTCTGGAGCAGGTGTAGCCCAACAGCCAGTTCAGGAACATTCTGAAATCCAGGTCCGCCGCCTGAAACAGCGCCTTCAATTCATTTTCCATGGCGCACCTCTTCGATAATCCGCTCCACCACGTCCAGTGCGAATTCCTCCACGTTGCGGGCGCCCGCCAGGTCGGTTTCCCTCTCCAGTAGCAGGTCTTTCATTTCCCTTATTCTTGTGGCCTGCGTCCTGTTGTGCTCCACCATCATCTGATACAGGTCCCAAAGCCCGCAAAGCTGTTCTATGAGAGTGGCCTTCGTCAGTCCCGCCAGGCTGGCGGCCGTGGCCTTGTCCATATCAATTTTGAATGACATTGCAATCCCTTTCGTTTTAATGGCGCACCGGCGCGCCCGAGGTCAATTGATGGTCCCGCTATCCCTCCCCGCCCGTCATCTGGCCAGCATGCAAAGGCGCTCGAAATAAACCCCAGGCTCGGGGGCGACGTGAAACTCCCGCCGCTCCTTGCCCTTCTCGGGGCGGCGGTCATTGACCGCCACCCCATCGGGGTTCACCCTGTTCACCACATGCAGGCACCCGCAGTTCGGGCAGAGGTCGACGCATCGGTCTCCAAGCCCCGTCCACGGGCAATCCGGGCAATCGTGTAGAACCTGGTTCATTCTGGTATCCTATCGCCTGTCGCTAGGTCATACAGCCCATCCTCGACTATGGCCTTGCGCAAGGCCCGCACGGCGCCAACGCTGTCCGCCGGACCCTTCAGGTAATCCCTGGCCACCCTGTGCAGGAACTGATTGTTGGTCATGCTGGAGTCGCAACCCGTGCGCAGGTCCTCCACCCTGGCTATAAGCTCCTGCTTCTCCGCCCCCAGTTCGCCCCGGGGGGCGACCATGTCCTGGGTGAACATGTCACTCAGGTTGAAGGTGTACAGGGCGGCGTCCACCAGCGCGCACTTCTCCGCCGCCTTTATGGCCTTGTTGGCGTCCCGCAACTTGTTCCCCACCTTCTCCGCCCCCCGTCCCTCGCCAATCACCAGGCCCGTGGAATTGTCCACTATGCGGCAAATGTAGCACACCGTGCCCGCCGCCCCGCCAATCATCTCCCACGTGTCCGCGTCCTTCTCCCACATGGGGGTCGTGTTGAAAAGCTTGCACACCTTCTCCGCCCCCGGCTTCAGCAGGGTCTTCTTCTTGGAGCGGTCATCTGCGTACCCGTAATCTATGCCCTCCACGAAGGTGTCGGCTATGAAATCGTGCACCACCCTGAGTCGCCCCGCGTTGGCCATCAGTCGCGCCTTCATGTCCTCCGCGGTACCCAATGCCGACAGGCCATGCCTGGCCGCCACGGGCGCCGCCAGGGCCGTGTCGTTGTTTTTTTCAACGCTTTTGTTGTCTTCGTTCATATTTCCACCTCGTCATGGAGATCGAACTCCCTGTTGATGGCCCAGCGCGGTATGGAAATCGGCTCGGCGAACCTCGAGTAGCCGGGCAGGCCCGCGGGGTCATCCCCATAGTGGGCCACCCGCTGGACGGCCCGCTTGAACTGCAGGCGCCCCGCCACCATGCTCTCGTCATCGTGCAACATCTCATACACCGCCACCTGCGGCTCCATGTCCGCCCGCTGGCCCGTCTCCACCACTATGAACCGGAAATCCATCCTGCGGCCCGTCAGCGCCCTGTACGCCTCGGTGTAGATGCCCGCCTGTATGTGGTACCCGAAGTTCGCCATGGTGCGGGCGAAGGCCTCGGGGCTGGCGTCCATGGTGGTCTTCAGGTCATAGATGTAATCCCCGTGAATCAGGTCGGGTCTGCCCTTGCACAACACCCCCGTGTCGGGGTCCGCCCATACCAGTGACACCTGCTTCTCGCCCCCCTTTATGGCCTCGTCCGCCAGCGGGTGCGTCTCCAGCGCCACCCTGCAGGCCACGGCGAAATCCCAATCGTCCCTGGAAACCACGGTCTTCCCGCTGACCTCCAGTTCCGCCATAATGGCCTTGCACGTGTTGCTGTTCATGTTCCACGGCTTCTCCTCCCGCACAAGCTCCTTGTTCGGCGCCCGCCCCTTCCACGTATCCTTCACGTACGTGTCGGGCTGAACGGCGAACAGCCCGTCCACCGTCACCGGCTCCAGCGCCATGGCGTCCACCAGCGACCCCAGCCGCATGGCGGCCGACGCGCGTTCGGCGTTGATGTACGCCTCCAGGTGCCGCCCCGATCGCAGGGCCGGGCCGGTCATGCTCTTGCTCATGGCGTTCCAGCGTTTATACGTGTCGAAGGGCACGTCACCGTACACGCCAGGCGCCACGTCCAGCGGCTCAACGTCACGTCTAACCATCCGCATCGCAAAGCTCCTTCCTGTCAACCCCCAGCACCTTGGCCAGCCTGTCCACCTCGCTCACGCTGAAGCCGTTCCGCATCCTGTAGGCGAAACACTGCTTCGTCATCTCCAGCGCCTCGGCCAAATCCTTGTCCCGCTTTCCCAGCGGCCCGGATATGGCCCTTAAACGCCACTTTATCAGGTACTTTCTGCTTTCCATGACACACCCTTTCGTTGCGCAAAAGTTGTACTAGGGCAAATATTATTACAAATCGCCTTACATGTAAAGCGCAATCGTAAAAATATTTTGCCGACTGGTTATTTTTTTTACTGGTTAGAGTTTGTGCTTGCCGCCGTCAATGGCGTGCCAGCCGTCGGCGTCCCGCCAGAGCTTGACCACCCGCCCGTCGTCCATCATGTTCTTCGCCCGCTCAAGGGCCATGAAAAACTGCAGGTCCCCATCCTCCCTCTCCGGCTTTATGGCCTTTATTATGCGTCTGAAGCGGGCATCGAACTCCTCCGGCACATAGGCGGTGATCAGCTTGTACCCCTCGTCCTTTTTCTTGGCCCTATATTTGCGTTGCCACTTGGCGTACTTGGAAAGGTTGCCGTCGTCGTCAGGCATATCAAACCCCCTGGTTCGCGGTTACGGCATTATTTAGACATGTAAAAGGGCCGATGTCAACTAGTCCACGGCCGTGGCGTTGTACCAGAGGATTAGTCTTTGGTCGGAGGCGCTCCCCACATCGGGCGCGACGGCGGCGTTCACGCGGGTGGAAATCAACTCGGCCACGCCACCTCCATCGTCCCTGATGGTCACGTGCGCCGGGTACACGTATTCGTTGCCCGAGGCGGTGAACACCACGAAGGCCATGTAGAAACGGGCGGCGGCGTACGGCAAGCCCGTCAGCACCACGGAGTCGGCGCTGACATAGCCGCCGGTGACGGGCGAGTAGGTCAGGCTGGATATGTTGAACCTGGCGGCCCGCATGTTGCCCACGTCCAGCCCTGGGCCGCCTATAAAGGAGATGCCGCGGCCGTTGTTGCTGGTTTTCAGCTGGTAGGCGGACCCCGCGGGGTTGCGCACCTCCGCCCCGTCCTTGTCCCAAATAATTATCTTCCCGCTGTCCCCGCTCTCGTATCTGGCCGCTGGCAGGGTGCCGAAACCGGCGCCAATCTCCATGACGGAGCCGTCTCCGCTGTCCTCGTACGTGTCGCCCAGCGGCGTGCGCTCCGCCGTCTTCGTGCCCGTGGCGTCCCTGGTCGCCACGCTCACCAACCTGAAGTACTTGGTCAGCGTGTCCGGCGTCTCGTCATACACCGCCTCCGCTATGGCGTCCTCCGGCAACGCCCCGATCGGGACGGATGGCGTGCCACCGTTCGGCAACTGCCCCAGGTGCAAAGGCACTACGCCCAGCGCCACCACCGCCATCGTCACCCCCGTGGCCGTGTTGGTGTTGTTGGGCTTGAAACGCACGCGCATGCCCTTGAAGTATTCAGTGGGCAGGAAGAACGAGTTGGCGGCCGACAGTATCATGGCGTTCACCGGTCCGCCCGCCAGGTAATAATCCGCCGCCGCCACGTGGCCGGACACCGACTTGTTGATTTGGTTCAGGTCGCCCCCGTCCAGCGTCTGACCGGAAACCTGTATGACGTTTTCCAGTTCCCTTGGAATCTGGTTGAAATCGTCCGCCGAAAGGGCGGTGACGTTATCCTGTTGAATTGGGATTTGTTTCATTGTCCTATTCCTCCGCTCCCCACCTGGTGGCCACCGAACGCCATCGCCGTAGGGATGCCAATATATAAAATCCACCGAACCACGGGATGAAGACCGGAAATGCTGATGCGGATCGTGCCGCTGTTTTTATCTGGCTTGTCATCCGCCACCACCACGGGCGCCCCGCGGCTGGGAACATCTATCCTGCCCGTCACCTCGGACGCCCTGCAGTTGGTGACGTGGGTGGTTATGGCCGCCGCCGTTTGCTTTTCCACCTCCCTTATCATCTTCACCTCGTCCACCTTGTGCTCCAGCTGGGCCTCAATGCGGGCCACTTTTATTTTCGTCTCGCCCGTGTCGGTCTTTATGCCGTCAAGCGTGTTGAAAATCTTCTGTATAGTGTCCTCGGACGGCATAATCTCCTCCATCTGTACCCCCAAAAAAACGCGCCTACAAATCCACCCGCACCTCAATGGCCTTCTGCGTCGGCATTATGTACACGTCAATCAGGTCCGTGCTGGCTATCGGCATCTCCTGCGCCGCCATCGGCACGCCGTCGCCAATCACCCCATCCACCGGCGCCGGGCCGCCACCGGCCGCCAGCCTGTATGTCTGGTAGCAATTCTCGCTATCCTGGTATCCCTTGACTATGCGCACCACGCCAGCCGTCACACCGGCCGCCACCTTGGTCCATTTGTCCTCCGGGCACGCTACTATCACAGGTTCTGCCATGACTTACTCTCCTCACTGGTTCGCGCTACCGAATAGCGCGGAATATTGGGCCAGCCTCGCCGCCGACAGGAAATCATTATCCGTGTCGGGCGTGGTGCCGTCCAGAATTTTCTTGGCGTACCCCAGCATCCCGCCGTTCAGGAAGGTCAGCGTGGGGTCAATCTTGTTCAGCGTGTCGAATTCGGACACGGTCACGCCAGCGCCCCCGAAGTCGAACTCGTCCAGTTGTTTGGTCAGCCCGTCAATCAGGTCGTAGCAACTGGCCTTCTTCCAGTGGTACTCGGGCGAGTAACTGCCCCGGTTCTGGTACGACAGCAACTCGTTCTTCAGCGTGTCCAGCGTGACACTCATCTCGGCCGCCGTGTTGGCCTCCCCGTCAAGCGTATACCCCACCATCTCGCCCGCC
>Ga0180438_10000993_pt1 | contig 51976 bp, 76 predicted proteins | sample SS_ome_12_FD_132455 | JGI IMG/M metagenome (GOLD analysis project Ga0180438, IMG submission 132455) | Hypersaline lake sediment archaeal communities from the Salton Sea, California, USA - SS_3_D_2 metaG | ecosystem: Environmental > Aquatic > Non-marine Saline and Alkaline > Hypersaline >...
AATCTGCCCCAACCGAAAAACGACCTGTCCGAAACAAACCCGAAAAAAACCCAAAAAACCCAAAACACAAAAAAAATTTAAAAAAGTTACAAAACAATGAAAAAAAAAAAAAAAAAAAAAACGTGTAGAAATTTTCTTACTAAAAAAACTTTAATCCTAGTAATTATTACGCGCCACGAGAAACGGGGGTAATAATTATTATTAAAACTAAAAAAGAAAAAATTTTTTATATGTCTTTTTTTTTTTTTTTCTTCTCTCCTAGAAATACGCGTAAGTGTATGCGCGCGCGCGTGTTACGTGAAACGTGCCACACCCCCCACCTATTAGAACTCGTAAGCCGTGACCCGTAGCGTTGTCTGAGATCGAGACACGTTTTACGCCGTTTTTTTCGCTAAACCCATATCACGTAACACGTTACACGAAAAATTGGTCTTTTTATGTCGATAACCTCGCGCATTTCAAAATATATAAATTATATCTATATATGTCTATTTTTTGACTACCCTAGAAGATACTGTGTAGATACTGTATAGATACTTTTTACCCACTATAGTAGACATTTTTCTTGACAAAAGACACGTTGCATGCTATACTTTACAAAAAGGAGGTGGTCAGTATGGCAAAATATCACAAGTTTTACGTTCCTCAAGACCTGTGGGATCTAATTGTGGAGCAATCAGCCCATGTCCCGGGCACAACTGTACGGGAACTGGCGAAGCAACACCTGCGAAATGGAGTGTTCGGCACGGATGACGCTGCACTTAAATCTAGCAGAAAAAAAATATCTAAAACTATCTCTACAGAAAAAAAGAGATATAGAAAGGTATGGGTTCCGACAGATTATGGTGAAGGGTACTGGATTAAAGAGAGCGTTGATCCTGACAAATTTTTTAATTGGATCAGGCAGATCATGATCTCAGGCGTCCGGTGTAACTCTGTAACGTTCGTTCAGCAGGCGCTTGAAGGAACACTGTACTATGAAGATGAGGAAGTGCCCGATGAGGACGTTATCTACCCAGGCGACACAGCTTTTAACGTTGTACGCGAAATGGAAGAGCTGGAGGCGCCAACGACTATTAACGCTAAGTTTGGTAAGCTTCCGCGCGATGCTAAGGCGTTTAGCGACGTTTACGAGCTGCCTAAGCTAGAAGGGATGGTGGTGAAATAAAATGGACCGTGACAAGGCAATACAGGCGATTTCAGGCATAATTAGGCGTAACTTTGGCATGTTTGCCTCTAGTTTGCCTACCAGAATGACAGCAATCAACATATATGAGGAGGTGATAAATGGACGTAAGAATGCTAAAAAACAAGGTTCTCCTAAAACAGCACAAAAGGGAGGAAAAGACAGCAGGAGGGATAATTCTCCCAGAGGATAGGCAGCTTAAGGATGAACCCGTGGCACGTGTCATAGCTGTCGGAGAGGACGTTAAAGCGTTCTCAGAGGGCGATGACGTGGTCTTTGGCACATATGCCGGGACACGTGTCACGATAGATGGTGAAGAGTGCCTTATATTAAGGGAAGAGGACGTTTTAGGGGTATTTCAATGATCCGCTATAATTCGGGGTTTATGTCTGTCTCAGAAACAGCCACTTTACTGGGCATCTCCAGACAAGCCGTGCGTAAGGCAATAGCACAGAATAGGCTGGATGCCTACCTCATTGGCACGCAATATGCCGTTAAGATAAAGGACGCTATAGACTTCGGGTTTGATCGGTATCATAAAAAGTATAAATAGTTCTTGACTTTTAGGCAAAAGTGTGCTCATAATGATGTATGAGTGTGTCTAAGACAATACGGGACAAGTATATACAATACCGGACAAACCCGGACAACGACGACTCTCCTGACTCATATTTTTGCTCTGCAAACGGGTTTGCTCTCGACGAGCTTAAGAAGCTTTTGCGCGAGGACGCCCACATATTTAAGGATATATTACAAGCGCGCCGGGCTAAGTATTCCGGCATGATGTTAAAGATAGATGACGCAATGTTTAGAGCCGCCAAGAGTGGAGACACCAAGGCGGCTGATCTTTTATATAGGCGGTTTGATGGATGGAACCCGAAGATAGTGGAGGAGAACAACCACTTCTATAACTTCACGGATCTCGTGAAACGGGCTGCTAAGAAGGTCAAACCAAGTAAATCTGTCCAGAAAAGAGTGATCCCTGATGACGGAACAGATTAGTGACGATCAAGCCAGAGATGTTATGGCGATGTATCAGAACGATCCTGTCGCGTTTCTACGGGATATACTGGGTGTGGAGCCGTGGTCTAAACAGGAAGAGATCATCAAGTCTGTGCGAGATAACGCTAACACATGTGTCGCTTCCGGACACGGGGTTGGAAAAACATTTATATCGGCTTGTACTGCACTATGGTTCCTCTGTACGCACTATGGATCACGCGTTATTACAACCGCGCCAACTAATCGGCAGGTGGAAAGTATCCTCTGGGCGGAAATTTGGAGCCTCTACAAAAACGCTAAAGTTCCTTTGGGAGGACGACTGCTCAAAACCAGTCTTAACCTCGAAGAAAAATGGTTTGCTCTTGGGCTATCTACCGACGATCCAGATAGATTTCAAGGGCACCATGCCGAGCACTTGCTTCTCATCATGGATGAAGCTCCCGGCGTGGACCCGAAAATCTATGAAGCCGCACAAGGTATTCTGACGCAGACGCACTCAAAATGTTTGTTAATAGGTAACCCGACATCACCCTCGGGTCCGTTCTTTAATTATTTTAATAATAAGCTGTGGAATAGCTTTCACATCAGTTGTTACGACTCGCCAGCAATCAGGGAGCCAGAGAAATTCCCTGCTCTGACTACCATGAAATGGATCGAGGAACGTAAGGAGGAGTGGGGAGAGTTTTCCCCAATGTTCATCTCGCGTGTCAAAGGTGAATTTCCCATGGAAGGGGAAGACACGTTGATCCCTCTAAACTGGTGTGAAAGAGCCGTAGCACGCTGGCACAAGAACAAAGACGCTAAACGCGTCACGGAACATGTGTATCTTGGCTTAGACGTAGCTCGTTATGGAACCAATAAAACGGTCCTCACCAGTTATACGCCTCCGCGCGTTACCCTCATTAAAGCTATCCAGAATAAATCTACCACAGCAGCAGCAAACTTGGTTATTAGCGAAGCTGTTTCAGCCGGAGCAAAGTTCCAGCAAGTCACGATTGACGATACTGGGATAGGCGGTGGGGCGACTGACCGGTTACGTGACATTAACTATCCCGTCATCGCGATCAATTTCTCCCAGAAGCCTTCCGATCCATTCCATTTCAGGTTGATAAGAGATGAAATGTATTGGCATCTTCGTGAGTTGTTTAGAAGCGACGAGATCGAGATACCGCCGAATGAAGCTCTGATAGCGCAGTTATCTGCTATTAAATACAAGATTAATGCCCGCAATGGTCGCATCGAGATCGAGACTAAAGATGAGATGAAGAAGCGCGGGCTCCCTAGTCCTGATGAAATGGACAGCCTTGCGATCGCAGTCCACGGAGCAAGGAGAAGCCGAGGATCAAGCGCTTACAGGGGGAAAATCAGGACGGGACGTTATAAACCGGCAGACATAGTGTATTATTAAGGAGAAGACACCATGCCTAAAGGAACAAAAGTAGAGAGATGTTACACAAAATTGAAGAAAACAAAAGGTAAAGCAAGCGCGGCTAGAATTTGCCAAGCTTCAACAGGGCAGTCCTTGAAAACAGGAAAGCCACCTAAAAAGAAGAGGTGAGACATGGAAGGAAGTATTAAGCAAGCTCGAAAAGGGTTACGACCACCGGTAAAGGAGTATCCGAAACCTACTCCGCCTCCAGTACAACAGCAAAAAACGTCTGGAGCAAAGCCTAAGTCAATGACCAGTGGAAAATGTAAAGGCGCTACACCCTGGCTAAAATAGGAGATATTCATGGCAGAACAAGATAACATCAACCAAGATGAATTCTTCGACGGTGTAGAGCCACAAAACGAACCTGACGAAAACATAGGCGCTTCCGACGAGACTAACTTTTTTAATCCTTTGTTATTACGGTTGGAGAAAGAGGATCAGGATAAGTTAGTTAAGATTATCAAAGAAGATTATGATAATGGAATGCGCGCACGTGAGAAGGGCGATTGGGGAACGAACCGTTACGGAGCTGGAGTGGACTTCGACGAGAAATTCGCTGACTTGATACGTTTGTATGAAGGAGCTGACGAAGTTCGTCCTGAACGTTGGATGTGCGGACGTTCTCTTAAAATTGCGCAAGCTATTGTTGAAATGCTCGTCGCTAGATTACTTCCTGCGATATGGAGTGAGGACCTGATTCGTTGGCGTGCAGTAGAGCCGACGGATAAAGAACGTGTTGAAGCAGTTAATAAAATTATGGAATGGGTCTTTAATACGTGGATGAAGATTGAACAGAATATCTATGACATCGTTCGTTCATGTATCATGATGGGAACAACTTTCGTTGAACCGTTTTGGGAAGTTAAGAAAAAAGATTTTGACGAGATAGAGAAAACTCCCGTCGTCGATGAGGCTGGACAACCGCTTCTCGACGAGAAAACAGGTGAGCCACTTGTCGTCGAGCAAAAGATGTTACGCGTTCATGAAAAACCGGCTATACGAGTTATTCCTATTACGCGTGTTATCACTCAGCCGGGATGCACAGATATTCAAAAAGAGCCGGTTATAAAAGTTGAAGATTTTTATTACCACGAGCTTGAACAATTACAAAAAGAAGGGTTGATGGAAAATGTTGACGACAAGCTAAAACATGCCGTTGACAAAACATTGATAAGCAAGTTTGGTGAAGAGCTATCAAAAGCTGAAAACATTGACGACATTTATGCAAAAAGACGCGCACATGTCGTCGAGACATTGATATGGTACGGTAATTATGACGCTGACAAAGACGGTTTCCCAGAAGAGATTTGCTGCACGATAGCGCTAAAAGAAGAACTATATTTAAGAGCATTTAAGACGGTAAAGGTAAATAGAAAAGGTGAACGACCAATTCGTCAAATTAATTTTATCGATCGCATTCATAAGCTTCTTGGAATTGGTGTCTTGGAACAAGTCAAACCGTTGGCGGAGGAAATAGATGCCGTCTTCAGACAAATCCAAGATGCTAATACGCTCTCGATCCTTAAATGGGGATTTTATGATCCTAATTCAGATTACTCCCCCGACGAGCACGTCGCCAAACCAAGAGCCATGTATCCGGTTACAAATCCATCGCAAAATGTCTTCTTCCCCGACATGCAAATCCCCACCGAAAGACTCTTAAACGCGATTCGGCTTGTGCTAGAGTTTGTGGAGAGATTAACTGCAGCGTCAAGTTTTGTTATGGGTAAGGAAGGTAATTTCTCCGGAGGTTCCGGTACCGCGACTAAAACAGCAGCGATCGTTTCATCTGCGGAGGTTCGTTTTAATCTCCCCACTGCGAATATGCGAAGAGGTCTAGGTACTGTCCTAACTGATATTTTTGATCTGTGTCATCTCAATATGCCCCCAGGACTTGAGAGACGTATATTAGGAGAAGATAGCCAGCCTATATTTGAAACTTCAGATGAAGTAAAAGCGGCGTTCGCTCAGGAAATGGACGCTTATTTACTTCCTAACGCGTCGTTTGGAGATATAGGAACTGAGCGTGAGCTGGCTATCATGCTTTATGATAAATTTGTGTTAGGCGGGAATCCGTTTGTTGTTGGGAACCCTACTAAACTATATAAAGCAACCGCAGCAGTATTCAAAGCATTCAAAGAAGACCCGAGCGAGTGGCTTGGGACTGGACCATCCGAAAAACCAACAAATGATCCTAGCGAAGAGCACACCTATATGAGAGAAGGCGTGGTTATTCATGCTGAGCCTCAAGAGAATCACTTAGAGCATTTGATGGTACATAATCAGGCAATTAATTCGCCTGATATTTTACTATGGTCTAAAGAGATGGTTGAGATGCTTCGTGTGCACATGCAGGAGCATGAGCAGATGATGTCGTTGATAATGCAATTCCAAAGCGGTCAAGGAGGAGGAAATCTTGGAAACCAAGACGAAGGTGGAACAGTTGGCAGAGGAAAAGCAGCTAATGGAGGAAGCGCTGCTCCAACTGCGGGACAACCCGGTGCTACAGGAAGCGCTGCGCCGGCTGCAGAAGTTGCGAGCAATCAAGCGCAAGGGACAACACTCGGCACTCCAAAGCTCGGATAGTCAGCGAATCGCGCTGCTAGAGGCTGAAATAAGCGGAATTGATGAGATTTTTAAAATTTTAGACGGGTTTCAGGTCACTGTTGACAAGATGCCCGCTCAAACAACCGATGGGACGCCCACTCCTATCTTTAAGTACTAACGTGGAGGAGAAACATTATGAGTAAACAAGAAGAAGAAGAGAAAATAGTAGACCCAGCTTTGGATGAGGATATTGGCGATCCTTTAGATCCAGCTGAAGATGATGTTGAGATCGACCTAGAAGAAAACGAAGAGGAAGAGGAAAAAATAAGTCCTGATAATAAAGCATTCGCCGAGATGCGTATTGAGAATCGGGATTTAAAAAACACAGTTGAAGAGCTAAAAAGAACAGTAGAGCAGTTAAATCAGGCGCCTTCTACTGTCCAACAACCTGTTCAGCAGCAAACAGTCGCGTCTGATGACCCTAGGAATTGGACGGAAGAGCAATGGGATCAATTAGCTAAGCAGGATTGGAAGAAGGCAGTTGACTTACGCTCATCTATTCAAGCAGAAGATAAGTATAAAGAACAGAAAATGTCTTCTGAATTTTCTAGAGTTCAGGAAGAGTCCAAGGCAAGAGTTCTTGAACGCCATCCTGAATTGAATGATCCAAATAGTGAAAAGGCGAAAATATATAGAAATATTGTTGTGGCAAATCCCGAATATACCGTCCAGAAAAAAGGACCTCTATCTGCTATGTACGAGATGGAGGATTACATGGAAAAGCACATGGGGTATAAAAGGGAAGAGATCGTGAAAGCTGAACGAACAGCTCGCGAAGAAGAAGCAGCGCGTCATAGTCGAGTAGCATTAACCTCTACTGCGGGCAGACATTCCGAGGCAGGAGGATCGAAGATTACGCTCACTAAAGATGAAGTGGACTTTTGTAATCTTCAAGGAATTGACCCTAAAACATACGCGGCTAATAAAAAGAAGTTGGCTGCATCAGGTAGAGGAGGTATCCAATTATGACAGACTCAAATAAATATAGAGCCAAAAAAAAGGCTGAACAACTTTCCCAAGAATCACCGGAGACCAAACCGGTGGAGGAGCCTACGGCAGCTCCTCAAGAGACGAACTCTGACCCTAAACAGGTCCAAGTTCTGTCAAACCAAGATACTCAGATTTCTGACTTAGTAAAAGAGCAGCCTAAGAGTATTTCGGAGATAGAATCAGCGGAGTCGCGTCCAATGAATATTCTTGAGTTGCCAGAAGAATGTGCAAAGCTTCACAAAAAGAAGTATCGCTTTAGATGGTTAGCCAAAACAAGGCACCTTGAAGCAAAGCTACGCACAAGTATTTGGTCATTGTGTACCAGAGAAAATTCTCCTTATATCAAACCAGGACGCTTTAAAGCGCACGGAGCAGTTGAGCAAGCTGGCATGTTACTAGCGTTCACTACCGAGAAATTGGGAGCAGAACGTGAAGCAGCTCCAGCTAAGAAGAGCGCTAATCTTGTAAAGCATTATACCGAGGATTTGCCAACACGGGAAGCCGAGGGATTTTACAAGCCTAAAGATCTTGGGGATAAAGATGAAGGAGGAGAAGGTTTTGAAATGGAGTATTAATTTAAGGAGGAGTAACCAATGGCTAACACAGATTTTCCAAGAGGTCTACAGCCGTACGGAAATCTCCTGCAGGTAACTGAATATAAGCTGTCTTCAGCATATGCTCAGGATCTTTTTATTTGGGATCCGGTAGTAGTTAACGGTACTGATCGCAATGTCATTATTGCGACGGCAGGTACGGGGAATGCTATTACAGGAAGTATCGTAGGTATCTACGACTCAAATAAAGTTCCTTTGCAGTACTGGGACAGTGGACATTCTGGGGTTGGGTACGTGCTTGTAGCAGACGATCCACGCCAGTTATTCATTGCCCAAGGAGATGGTGATACTTCTTATCTGGACATCAATGATTGCAACGGTAACATTAATTTAGTTTCAGGTTCAGGAAGTACTGTGAACTATCTTAGTGGTTGGGAACTTGATGACTCAGATACTGGAGGTAACACCGCTGGGGATCAGATTCGTCTTCTTAGACCGAATCAGGTTTCAGGGAACACAGTAGGGATCGCAAATTGCGATTGGCTGTGTAGAATTAATAATCATACTGCTAATGCCGGAATCGTCGGTGTAGGCGTTTAAAGGAGATATAAATGAATAGATCACAATTCAACAAATCAGTAGTACCCGGTTTGTTCTCCTTCATGACGTCCTCGTTTCAGTCAAGACCTGCATTTTGGTCTAAAGTAACGACGGTTAAGTCATCCCGGAGAGCATATGAGGAATCGGCTTACTATTCTGGTTTAGGGCTATTGCCTGAAAAGCCGGAAGGTGAGAAAATTGTCTACGATGATTTCATCCAAGGTCCTACCAAGAGATGGACGCATGCAACTTATGCACTTGGTGTAAGGATTACGGAAGAGATGATCGAGGACGCGTTGTATCCTGACATCCCTACAGAGATGTCTGATATGACTAAAGAGTTAGGTCACTCTGCAAAAGAGACCATTGAGGTTTTAGTCCATGATATTTACAATGGAACATCTAAAACCGCGGGTGATGGCGTTGCTGTCTTTAGTGCGTCTCACACTAAATTAGGTGGTGGGACATGGTCCAACCTCCTTAACCCAGCTGCAGACCTAGCTGTTGCTTCATTGCGTACAGCTATCACTGAGATGGAGAACACAACTGATGATAGAAGCAAGCAACAGGTTGTAAAACCTAAATATATCATGGTTGCTCCTGATGGTGAATGGACTGCTCGGGAAATCCTAAACTCAGCATATGATCCTGAGTCTGCAAATAACGCGATTAACCCTCTGCAAAGTCGTAACTTGCAGTTGATCGTTAATCCTTATTTGACTGATGACGATGCTTGGTTCTTGATCGCAGATAAGAATCCTTTCATCACATTCATGAGACGTAAGGTGAAGTTTGCTAAGGATGGGGATTTTGAAACTGGCGATGCTAAGTTCAAGACCAGCTTCAGAATCAGTACTGAGGTGAACTACCCTCTCGGCGTTTACAAAAGCGCTGGAGCTTAGTAATATATAGAATAGGTGTAAGGTACACCTATCTTACACCTATTCTACACTTGTCACGAGTGGTTTAAGTCCCAGTGCAACTCTGGGAGACAGGAAGGAGAGTTAAAATGGGAGTAACCAAATTTCCATATGGTGTCGGTTATGATAACGATAATAAAATTGATTCAAGTGGTTTGACGATTGGCGGTACAGCTTTAACAGCGACTATTGCTGAATTAAACGCTATGTCTGGGGGCGGACTTTCAGACACAGAGCTTCAAATCCTTGATGGTGCTACTGTGACCACTACAGAGCTGAACAGGCTCGATGACTCTGCAGAGACAGAGACCATTGATTCTGGAGCTGCTGCAGACGCAACAATCTTCCATACCGCTATTGACAACACCACAAGTGGCGCAGGTGCTATCACGCTTGCTGCTCCTGGTGCTGCAATGCTCGGTAAGGTTAAGATTATTGAGATGACAGTTGATAATGGTGATGTTACCTTAGCGTTAACGAACGTTACAGGCGGAAGCGCTGCTACAACTTGTACTTGGTCAGCAGTTGATCAGGCGCTTGTTTTAGTTGGCGGAACAAATAAATGGCATGTAATCGCTGAATCAGGCGTTGCCTTAACCTAATCACAACCCAAGAGGGCTTCTATGGCATATGGAGCACTACAACTTTGGGACTGTGATAGGTGCGGTTTTACATACAATAAGCAAGAATTATCACGCCAGCGGGGGTTATTGCTGTGCAGCGACTGCAGAGACGATACGAAGAAGATCAAAGTTCCGAACATTAAGTGGCTGTCGCCTAGAGATAATAGTACGACAACCACAGCAGTCAACTCCCCTACTGTTTACACAATAACTGCCGCTGGCGGTATAAATGCGTTAAGACAGTCCCGCGAGTATGATAATGAAGGCGGACGACGTATATTTCATATGTACGTTGTAAGTGACGGCGGAGCTATCGATATTACCGCATCTCCTCAAATCGTTGCCGGTCAGCAAGGCGACGTTCTTACCTTACACGGAACTTCAGATACAGATACAATTAAACTTGACGATTCTGATGGTCTTTTAGCTAATACGGATAAGCAAATGATTTTAGCAGATGGGGACACCATAACTTTTGTATATAACGATTTTACTTCAGACCCTTACGGTCAATGGGGCACGGACGAATGGGGTCTTGATTGGGGCGGAATAACCACTGGTTGGGTGGAGACGTCACGATATAAGGGAGGAATATAAATGGGAACGACTACAACCAATTATAATCTATATAAGCCTGACGTCGGTGAAACTGGTTGGGGCGCATCTCGTAACTCCTCCATCGATGTCGTTGACACGACAATGAAGACGAATGAAGATAATATAACAACGAATACTGCGGCTATTGCGCTGAATACAACGCATAGGACTTCCGACGGCACGGACCATGCTAATGTTGTCCTCAATGATACGCATAGAGCTTCTGATGGAACGGACCACGCTAATGTTGTTCTTAATGATACGCATAGAGCTTCTGACGGCACGGACCATGCTAATGTTGTTTTGAATGACACGCATAGAGCGTCTGATGGAACGGACCACTCTGCTGTAGTTTTGAATAATACCCATAGGACAGGCGACGGAAGTGATCACGCGGATGTGGCAACCAACAGCGCTCACGTTGGAACCACACATGATTACGCGTTTATTACAGGGAATGATGGGGCGACAGACGTTACAGCGGCTGAGCTTGAAGAGCTTACGGATGGTTCCGTTACGGCGCTTCATAGTCATGCCGGAGGTGGGATTACGTTGCAAACTGCTTTTGATGCTGGTCAGACGATTACGATAGCTGATACGGATAACCAAACATTGGCTATCACTAATAATGATACGACCAACGACCCAGAAACTGTTACCATTACAAATGCTGGAACTAACCATGCTTTGAATATAACTCAGAGTGGTGATTTAGCTGGTGGTGATTATGGTTTATATGTCTATTCTAACACAGCACAATCAGCGTCTAATTTAGTACGTATTCATTCTGACAATGCAAGTTCCAATCAAGCTGTTGCAGCTATTATCAATGATGGAACTGGGCAAGCTCAATATATAGGACAAGTTGGAAATGGTACAGCAGTAGAAATAGACAATGACGGAACAGGACATGGCTTATATATCCATCAAGATGGAGCATTGGCTTCATCTAAAGCAGGCATAAACCTTTATTCAGCTGCAACGCATGGTGCTGGGAGCTACCTGTTGAACGTTACTGACGATGATCCAAGTTCTAATGCTGGGCACACTACAGCTTTTATACGCGGCGATAGTGCTGGTAAAGTTATGCAGATTCAGCACAACACAACAGTGCTTGCTACAAACCAGCACGTGCTGTATATAGAGAATACTACAGCAGATATTGCGGCGGATGCAGCGACAGTTAAAATTGTTCAGAGCAGCGGTAGTGCGACAGAACCTGTCCTTGAGATAGCAAATTCAGGCTCAGGAGCTGATATTGAAAAAGCATCTGGAAATTTGACTCTTAATGATCCTAATGCAGGTCCATTGACTTTGTCTGAACTTGCCACATCAGGCATTTCTTTCATCATAGATGGAGGAGGCTCTGCGATCACAACAGGTATTAAAGGTGATCTTGAAATACCTTTTGATTGCACAATTCAGCAAGCGACACTTTTGCTTGACCAATCAGCTACGTTTACTCTTGATATCTGGAAAGACACTTATGCTAACTTTCCTCCAACGGTAGCTGATACTATAACGGCTGCAGCCAAGCCAAGCACAAGTGCAGCGACTAAAGACCAAGACTCTACGCTTACAGGATGGACGACATCCGTATCAGCTGGAGATATTATAAGATTCAATGTGGACGCTAACGATAATGCGACACGTGCAACTATTTCATTGAAAGTGATTAAGACATAATGGCTGGATTAGATAGTAATACAAAATTATTGCTTCATTTTGATGGTGCAGATGGGTTAAGAACTGCGTACGCTCATTTTAAATGCAATGACAATGCAGCCAGCACAACTGTGACGGATGATGGGTCAGGTGGGAATAATGGAACTTCATCAACGAATACGAGTAATCTTAGCACGACAGGAAAAGTTAATGAGGCGTTTGATTTAGTCGCAAGCAATTCAGAGTATTTTGAAAGTGCTGGAGCTGGTTCAGGTATTGCAAGCGACACAACAGGATCCCTCTCTTTCTGGGTTTACCCAACTGCAGACGATTCAAATTACTATGTGTCTATCGCAGATAAGAGCGCGTATGAATTCTTATATGTAAGAAGACTTGCTACGAACGATAAGATTGCTGTTCATTGTTATCTTGGTGTAACGAATTCTTGGCAGTGGCAGACGGCAGATAATACCTGTCCTATAAACACATGGACGCACGTTACTGTTGTTCAAAATGGGACAAGTCCTTCTGTGTATATTAATGGTAGTGTTAGTGGTTCTCTTACGACATCAGATGACACCACCACTTGGCTTGCTGATGTGACAGCTGTTGATGCCTTTATTGTAGGAGCTTATTATAATTCTGGATATACTGGATACCCTGATGCAAGAGTAGATGATATTCGGTATTACAAATGGGTATTAACTTCTGATGACGTGTCAACTCTTTACAATGGTGGCGACGGAACAGAAGCAACGCTTATAGAAGACGCTTCTGGAAATCATACAGATATTGTTTCTTACAATACAGCACAACTTGACTCATCTCCTTTTTATACAACAACCGTTGCTTCGTTTAATGGGTCAAGTTCGTATGTTTCAATGGCAGACTCTGCTGATTGGGACTTTGTAGGCAACAATACAGACAGCAAGACTGTTGAATGCTGGTTCAAATTGAAAGCTACAACTTCAGCGACGCTGTTCAGTCATTACGAAGCCAATACTGACCACTGGAGAGTGTTCTATGCTTCTGGTAGTGGCTTTAAGTTCTACTGTGAGCATACTGGAGGCACAGGTTCTATTGACTCTGGGTATGGTGGAACTGTTGACGCTGGTTTATGGCATCATCTTGCTCTTGTTAAAGTGGCTGATGAGTATGCCATCTATATAGATGGACAGCAAGTTAACTATGTACAAGATTCAGATACAGATACTTTTTCTGGCTTGTTCTACATAGGGCAGAAAGGGAACAGCACTGAATGGGTTGATGGCTTCATGTCAGAGATTAGGTATTATGTCGGCAATCCTTTTTCTGCCTCACCAACATCTGGAGAAACAGATACAATAACGGTACCTACGTCACCTCATACATCAGACAGCAATACAAAACTTCTTCTTCATCTTGACAAGAATTTTGATGACGATGGAAACACTGGACATACTATACAAAATTCAAATGTAACTTTTGATAAACCAGGAAGATTTGGGGGAAGTTCATTAGTACTTGATGGAAACAGTGATTATTTAACGCTTCCGGATAGTGCTGATTGGGATATTGGAGCATCGTCGTCCTCTAATTGGGTCGTTGACGGGTGGTTTAACTTCAATTCAGTTGGGGCTAATCAATATTTGATATGCCAATTTGAAGATGGAAATAACACTTGGTCGTTAGTTTACAATACAGGGACAAGTTCACAGTTCGTGTTTGTGTCTGGCGGCGTTGCCAAAATAAATATGGCTGGTCCTGTGTTGTATACGGATAGATGGTACCACTTAGCTGTGTGTAAACTTGGAGAATTATGGGGACTTTATATTGACGGAATTCAGGTTGCTTATGATACTACATCCGACACAGATACTTTCTCAACAATACTTACCATTGGGCGACGACCAGACGGAACAAGATATTTTTCGGGTAACGCTGATGAATTACGAATCCAAAATAGTGATTATTTCAGCTCTGCTCCTCTTCCAGAGCCGTATGCTTGGTATCGCCTTAATGAAGTAAAGACAAGCAATACAAATGTAAGAGATGATGGTAGCGGAGCAAATGATGGTACTGCGTCTACAAACACAACAAATCTTGGTGATACACAGGGTAAAGCTATTGGGCAGTTAGGAACAGCTGGACATACTAATGGAACTGACCCTAATGGAACTACTGAATGTTCTGTTGCAAACGATACGAGTCTTGACTTGAGCTCAAGTACAGACTGGACTATTGAGATGCGGATACAGTGGCACCAGGCTGCTGCTAACTGCTATTGGATGATTGGAAGATGGGATTCCGGTAACAGACAGTGGTTTATGGTTCTGTCTAATGGAACAACTTCCACAGGGTATCTCAGATTTGCCTATACAACAGATGGAAGTTCTAATGTTAACGTTGACTTTGGTAAATCAGCTGGAGATTTTGTTCCTATTCTTGAGAAATGGTATCACATCGCTATGGTCAGAACAGGGGGATACATCTATGCTTATATAGATGGAAAACTCTATGGAACGCCACATTATATAGGCACTACCAATTTCTATGGCGGCTCATCTGCTGTTCGCTTTCCTTCAAGTTTAACAACTTATGGGGCATCAACTCATTGTTCTTTTGAAGAAGTAAGGGTTTCTAAAGGTATTGCTCGGTGGACTGACGAGTTTGATGTGCCGACAACGCAGTATACTTCAGATGCTAACACGTCACTGCTTGTTCACGCAGATGGTTCTATTGTGGATAGCAGCAGCAATGGGCACACAGTAACAACAACAGATGTTGGGTTAGGCGGATATGATTTTAATGGAAGTTCTGAATATATTGAATGTGATGCTCTTTCTGCTGACATAAAAACAGATACTGTTGGTTCTGTATCAATGTGGATAAACCCAGATTCGTCTCATAAAGCAGTTCTTTTTAGCATTGGAGATACTGATGCTGATTCGTATTTTATGATAAGAACGAATTTAACTGGGACAAACTTTGAATTTGCTGTGCGGTCTTCGGCAGGAAATGATGAGTGGAGAGGAACAGCAGGAACAACGACTACATCTTGGCAACATATTGTTTTAGTTCAAGATGGGACCGCGCCTAAATTTTATATTGATGGTGTTGAGAAGACTATTACATTTTCTGCCTCAGCTGATTTAACTGCTTGGATGAATGATGCTACAAACATTGACAATGGAATGATTGGTTGTAGTGATTGGGCAGGGGATGGAAAACTAAACTTCTTCAATGGAATAATGGACGATTTCCGTTATTACCAAGGCGTAGCCTTAACTGCTGATCAAGTTGCCAAGATATATAATGACGGTAATGGCAGAACAGAGCCACAGGATACTATTGATGTACCAACAGAAGAGTATTCTGAAGACGCGGTAGGCTATAGTCAGGGGGTTATCATCGTATGACTGGTAAGGTTATTATCTCGTTTCTTATCTTGGCTATTGCGTTGCTTTGGGTTAAAGTAATGGTATTAGAAGACAATATGTTTAAATTTAATAACGCGATCAAAACATTAGCCGGAGGGTTGATGGAACTCAAAAGAGGAGGGCACTAATGGCTCATATGGGTGTGTATCAATTATGGACGGCAGAAGCCATAGCAACGTCTAGCGCAGTTACATCTGAAGCGATTGATATTGCTAATCTTTCTGCTGCAGCAGTACACGTTACTGCTTTAACCGGAACAACTCCAGACGTAACGTTTACTTATACGCTTAGCAATAGTAAGGAAGGCACATATGTTGCTGGAGATGCTACCATAGGCGCTAACGTAAGCGCGGCTGGTATCTTTGACTTTACTCCGGAAGCTGGGAGATTTATAAAGATCACAGCGACTAACAATAGCGGCGCTAACATTGCTACTTTGACAGCACAGTTAGCCGTCCAAGAAATGACTTAAGGAGGTCGATATGGGTTTTGCTAAAGGACCTCGTGATGAGGTTAAAGAAGAGAAGACCGTAACCATCATTAAAAAGGTCATCCAAGAGCCTAAGTTTGAAGAGGTGCAGATAGCTAAGCCTGTATTCAAAGAGGTGATCGTTGAGAAGCCTGTTATTAAAGAGGTTGAGGTCGTTGTGGAAAAGCCGGTCATCAAGGAAATTGAAAAAGTTGTTCAAGTTCCTAAGTATGTCACAAAGGAAATTGAAGTTCCTAAGGTTAAGACTACTCCGGTTAATGTCACAGATGCAAAGATCGTTGAAAAGATCGTGCATGTTACTCGAGAAGTCCCTAAGATGAAGGAAGTGGAATACGTGGTACGAGTTCCTAAGATCGTGTATGCGGAGACGGTTAAAGAAATAATCGTTCCTGTTCTTAAAGAGAAAGAAGTGATCGTTGAACGACCTAAGTTCTTAGAGAAGGTTGTGGAGTTGATCAAACCTAAATACGTATGTCAAAAATGCGGACATGAGGTGAGATGAGAGCGACCCAGCATACAAAAGAAATAGGCGATTATGATTATTATAACAATTACACGCTCACAAATCTATACGTTGAGCAGGTATTTGGATATTACTTATCGACTATAAACATAACGAACGACTCTACAACAGATTCATGTCAGTTCAGTTATGACGGTGCTACGCTAGCTGGCGAGGTTAAGCCGGGCGAGAGTGTTACGCTTAACGTTAACCAGAAGACGAGCATCTATATTAAGGGAACAGCTGGCGGGGATAATGTTCGAATATGGGGATACGTGAACGTGCGTGCTTCTGCGGTCACGACAACGTTTGTCCCTCTAGGCGTTGTTAATAAGTCTTATGAAGATACGGTGACCGCAGGGAATAGTCCGATAACTATTGACTTTAACGCTGATTCAGGGAGGAACGCTAAGGACGGGTGGATTAACTGTGATGGAGAAGGAGACCTAACTGTTGCATTCTCCCGTGACGGTATAACATTTGGAGACGCGTGGACAATGAAAAAAGGTGAGAATACAGGGTTAAGAAATTTTGATATTGACAGCTTGCGGATCACGCATAGCGGGATAGACTCCGCTTATAGGGTGGTGTTGATCTAATGCCGTTAAAAGGACAAGCAAAAGTGGCGCATCATTCTTGTAATAGTAGTAAGAATGATAAGACTGTCGAGGAGGTGTTGTCTTATCGCGGACTTTAGACCAGCTTTTACGGTTATTGAAGGAGACGTTGATGTTTCATCACAAGCTTCGTCTGTAGCTGTAAGCGGCACACAAACTAGCGTCGGGTATAACACAGAAACAACTGTGCTTACTCTTACGGCTAACGGAACACGGAATTTAACCCACGTTTCCTGTTCCGGAGACGCGTATGCAGAATGGCGGTTATATATCAACACTGTCAAAGTGGAGACGCTTAGGTCAGGCGGAGGATTAGGATACAACGTAGAGTTTACGTGGAGAAATCCTATCTCATTGACCACAGGGACTGTTGTAGATGTGAAAGTAATTCATTACTATAACGGTGAAACAGCAGACTTTAACGCAACAGCATATGGATTCTAAATATGGCAGATCTACCTGTCCCTCAAAATTGGTTAGTTAGCCCTGATGCTGCTATCGAAGAAAAATGGAGGCAGATTCAAATTCAGGAGAGAAAATCTCGGATTGTTCGACACCAGCAGGACATCGAGGACCTTAAGAATGGTAAAATAAAAGAGCTGGAGATAAAAATAACGATGCTAGAAAAAGAGATACGGCATCTTGAAGAAAAACAACCGGTTGATGTACAGCCTTAAAAGGAGGTAGCCATGGCAGATGGAAGTTATCCCGGCTTAGTCTCCCGTACAAGAGACGTTAACTCCGCTAGTAATGTAATTTTTACTCAACTTGCGGACAATGGAGGTAATGCAGTAACGGTTACTGGAAACAAGCTCGACGTTAACGCAACTGTTAACTTAGAGAATTCATACGTGGACGATAGCGCTTTTACTATCGGAACGGATGAGGTAGCCGCCAGCGGTTATTTAGCAGACGAGACTGCTCCTGATTCAGTAGATGAAGGAGATATAGGTCTTGCTAGGATGACCCTGGACAGGAAGCAGTTGATGGTTATAACTGATGGTTCGACGGATGCAAATAGATTGGGTATTGATGCCAGTGGATACATCACAAGCAATATCAATGGAACTGTTACGATCGATGCTAATAGTTCAGATGTCACTGTTGATAATGCAGGCGGTGCTTCTGCTGTAAACATTCAGGATGGCGGTAATTCAATAACCATTGATGGTACTTTAACAGGTATCACAAATGATGTAAACATCGCTGACGGAGGAAACGTTATCTCTGTTGATGATGCCGGCGGGTCTATTACGGTCGACGGTTCTGTGACTGTATCGGCAACTGACTTGGATATTAGAGATTTGTCTGATTCCACAGACAGTGTGTCTATTGGTGATGGAACAGATACCCTTGGTATCAACACCGATGGATCAATTAACGTTAACATCGTGTCTGCGGTGATCACAGGTGAAGTGCATGATTTTGATCAAGGTAGTGCTATTGCGTCTGATGGTACGTCTAATCATGATTATGCAACAGCGAATACTACTTTCTTACTCAAATCAGTTATTGTATCTGGAAGTGGTAACGTTAAGTTTGAAGTTCAAACAGGTCCTGTTGCTTCTTTAGCAACGGTAGCCGTTGGGTTTTTGAATGGGCGTCAAGGAGATACGAAGCAAATCTTCTTTGATCCACCTGTTGAAGTTCCAGCGACTTCTACTGGTACTACACGTGTCATTAGAACAAACCGTCAAGGGGCAGCAACGGATGTGTATTCAACAATAATTGGTACTGATATTTAATCAGTCCTAACTAGAAAGGGTGGAAGCAATGTCGAATAATCGTTTACCTAAGAAAAAGAAGCAAGTTCGAGATGTTAAATCAGACACAGTAGAACCTGCGAAAAGACAGATAGAGATTAGGACAGGCAATGTTTCCACCCTTACTATTCAACTATTGAACGCGATCAATGAGAATTTGGTTGTGCTTATAGAGGAAGTGAAGAATGGCAGACTTAAATGATTTAACCCAGAACGTCAATATCTGGGACGATGCAAAGAGCAAAGCGGTTGATGTCATAACAGAGGCAGGCTATGACAGGCTTGCTGTTCAGGCACAGATAGAGGGCGGCTCATTTAGCTTAAAGCCTTTTGTTCCTGTTGTGACCTTTAATGCTACAGGAACTTCCTTGACAACCTCGTGGACAACAATACTTAATTATACAGGCGGCGAGGGGAGGCTTGACTTTATCTCTGTATCGACAGGAACATCTAATTATAAAGTAAGATTGACGATTGATGGGTCAGAAATATTTGATATTGAAATGGATGACCTTAACGCTCTCGGATTAACCAATGCTGTAAATGTCAATATATGGGCAGAGACTGCTTTGAAGAACTTCAGGTATAGACCACTTGCACCAACGGACTTTACCTCAAGTCTTAAAGTAGAACTTGCTATGACAACAGGAACAGGAACAGCCTACTGGCTCATTAACTATAGGACACAATCATGATAAACCAAGAAAAAACATTTGATGCTGAGGCAATCCGAGATACAAGTTCACATAATGGTTCAGTGGTTTATAACGGAGATTTCGTAATTAAATCTCTCATTGTTGAAAACGGGTTGAACCAGGCAGTGACATTTCAGTGTCAAGGTTCAGCACATTCTGACTTCAGCAATGTGTTTAATATAGGCTCGTCGTGGGATGTCTCGGCAAGCACAAACTTATTTCAAACATGCGACAGTTATATCCCTTATTGGCGTATTGTTGCACAGTGCAGCACTGTTCCGACGAGTGGAACTTTAACTGTTATTATATTGGGGGTGTCGTCATAATGGGAACTTTAGACCAACCAACAGGAACAAATGTAACACGCAAGATTAAGATTATTGATACAACTGGATATACTCCATCACAGCTTGAGACAGCGTATAACACCAACTATGGGCAGAAGGGTTGGAGAATTATTCAGGTTGTTGCTCTCGGCAGCAAGAACTATGTTATTGCGGAAAAAGAAGAATGATAAGGACGTGTGACAAGTGTGGAGAGGCAGACGAGTATAGTGACGGATACCAGACACACATTTGCACGAATTGTAGGAGTTTAATTCCAGCGTTGAGGAAAACAGATGGGATACATACCAGCGGAGCAGACAGTAGCGATAATAGAAGCGACAAAGGACAAACCTAATTATTGGTGGTTATTAATAATAGGAGTTGTGCCAGTTGTTGTCGGTTGCTTTGTCAAATTTGTCCTGGATAAAAAAAAATAAAAGAATTCAGGAAACAGTTTGAACAAGGTAAACCAACGCACAATATAGACTAATGGGACGACCAAGGAAAAAACCTATGAATGGAGACAGCAAGATTATCTATGATGCAGTGGCTTCTATTCAAAAAGACATCACTGCTCTTTCAGGTGCTGTCGCTACGAATACGGCTAAGGTTGATGAACGACACGAATCAAATCTCAGGGCGTTAGAGAACATGTCAGGGGATGTAACCATAATACGATCGCAACTTCAAAACCTTCCTTGTGGAGAGACCAAGGCTAAGATTGATGCGAACGAGAAAAATATAGGTAGATTATGGAAGTTTACAGTAGGAGGGGTTCTTTTAATAATCGCTGGAGCAGCGGTTAAGATATGGCTGTTATAGACGTAGACCGTCATATACTGTCTCAGATAATTATGCTTCAAACGAAGATAAAATTACTGTCGGCGAAGTATGACATAGAGTGGCAGAGGGTAATTGAGGTAAGAGATAAGACAGACGCTCTTTTATTTAGTGAGGCTACTCCGCCTATATCAGAGTTTAAAACCCTTAGGAATAAAATATTTAGGGCGACGCGGCAATGCCAGAAATACGCTAATGAGATAGCTGGAATGATATATAAACAAGAAGCATTACTGTTACACTTAGTCGGCGAGATAAAGTGCGCTGACACGAAAAAAGGAAGAGAAACTGATGGCAATAACATGGACTAAAAATTGGTCAGCGTCTGATGACGGTGTGATCCTCAAAGGGTCTGATCTCAAGAACATTCAGGACGATGTCAGCTCTGGCATCGAAGGGAATGCTACGACTATTCAAGACGTCCCTGTCGAAGCGCCTGTTGCAGGTGATGACGGTAAAGCATTGTACTATGATCATGCAGGGGGGAAGTTTGATTATATCACTATCATTCCTTCCGGATTGATCCTTATGTGGAGCGGTTCTGTGGCAACCATCCCTAGCGGTTGGGTTATATGTGACGGCAATAACGGCACGCCTGACCTTACAGATAGATTCGTTATACATGCAGATGCAGATGCTGCTGGAACAAATAACGTTGGAGATACCGGCGGAGCTTCAACGCACACTCACGGAGCTGGGTCGTATAATGTGGATAAGGACACTTTCTTCGGGCAACGAGACTTTGTAGAAGGGTATATTGCCGTCTCTGAAGATGCTGGCGAAGGTAAGGCACCTAGATCTAATTCTGACTTTACGGTTTCAGGAACTTCTGCGAGCGGTGATAATGTTCCTAAGTATTACGCATTGGCATATATAATGAAAACCTAAAGGAGGAAGCATAATGGAAAATAAACTATGGTACACAAGTAAGACGCTGTGGGTTAATGTTATAGCCATTGCTGGAGTTATTTCAAGCAACGTATTCGGCTACACGATCTCTGCTGAGATGGCTGTGTCCATCTTATCTGCGATCAACATATTCCTACGGTTCATTACAGGCAAACCTATTGTTTGGGAAAAGTAAGGAGGAAGTGGAATGAGAAAGTGGTTATTAATTGCGTTACTAGTTCTAGCAGTTGGAATCGTTGGATGTGCTAAAGAAGCCGAGGCAAAGTGTGGTCCAAAGAAAGACGTTTGCGACACACCGCTCGGGTCAATTCTTAACAAATGCGTGAAGCACCCTTCACCAGATAAAGAGCTTATGCCTATTGGCGTTGGGCTTGACTTGATTCTGCTAGAATCTGACGTTGAAGACATTACTTATAAGATTACATTAGAATACAAGTATGATGTACGCAATAGCGAACAGCAAATGTATGGCGTTGTCACGTTGAAACTTGCTGATATTATTGCGAAAGTTAAGGGAGAATAACTATGGCTGTACCTCTTGCCGAGCGGATAATGAAAGTTGTTGAAGAAGGGTTAGGGCTCTGGAAGACCTTCATTGCCACTCGGCAAGAGGCGTATGAGCGCAAGCAGGACAAGAATCAAGTTAAAGCTATTGAAGCTGCGGAGAAAGGGTTCTTTGCTATGGATGCTCTGCTCAATAAACTGAACTTGGATGAAAAAGAATTTAGGAAAGATTTGAAGTTGATTGCAAGGTACCGTAAACATTTCTTTCATTATCATTAAGGAGTCATTATGGGGTGGATAATTTTACTCACGCTGGTAGCAACATACGTCTCAGCTTCTCTATATAGAATGGGAGGATGTAGCTCGACTGATTTGTTGCTTGAATATGGATGGGTTCCGGCTCCTATTCGTAATCTACCTAAGAAGCGGGACGTGGGATGTGGCATAGTAACAGGGCTTACTATGTGGATGATCCTCAGCTTCATAGGTGTAAGCAGTCCTTGGTGGATATACCTAATTACATTTGGAATACTTTGGGGAGCACTTAGCACGTATCACGATACAATGTTTTACAACTGGATGAAACCAGATGATAACTTCTGGCTGCACGGGTTCTTTTGCGGACTAGCTTATATATTCTTCGGTATTCATACTGGTTTATGGTTAATGTTAGGGATTAGAGTCGCTGTAATTGCCATATTTATGGGAGTTTGGTGTCACATACTTTTCAGTGACGCATGGTGGGAAGAGAACGGTAGAGGGGGCATACTCCCTCTCTCTTTGTTATTGTTATTGATATAGGCGGCGTTTAACACAATGTCGTAACCCAACTGACAAGCCGTAAGGCACTATACCATCGGACACTTGTCACTTGCGCCGCCTTTAATTTAAGGAGAACCAAATGGGAATCATTAAAAGTACAACCACATCGACGGGAATCATACCGTTCACTGAGCTGTATGAACGTCTTCTTAATTTAGGACGAATTGATTCTCCCAACAATATCGATTTCGCTAAAGGGTTGATCAATGATTCTTACACACGGACGTTACCTAGAGTTGAAGACTGGGACATACTCATTAAGGAAGCTAACCTCGTTATGATCCCTACGTACACAACAGGAACGGTGTCGTGTACGGTAGGGAGCACGTCGCTTACAGGAAGTGGGACAACGTTTACCTCTGCAATGACCGCAGAAGCTGGGTATAAGATTTATATTCAAGGCAACAGGGACATCTACACGTTTGAGTATGTGTCAGCTACAAGCGGCACAATCTCACCGGCTCTATCAGGACCGACTGACGCGTCCGGTGCTACGTTCAAACTGTTCAAGGATGAGTACGACCTTGCGTCAGACTTTGACAGGTTCCTTAAGAACGGGTCTATTTACGTTAACACAGGAGGACGGAACAGAGACGTCATTAAAGAAGTGCCACGTGACATGTTCCGCGAAGACTTCGTTAACGCAGCGTCAGACCCGATACAGAGGTGTATGCGGACAAGGATCAATGCGACTACCGGTAACCGAATGGTTCGCATCAATCCGTATCCAAAGGAAGCGTATAATTACCCGTACGAATATTTTTATAAAGTAACGCCCATGTCTGACTATAGTGACGGTACGATCAGTGTTACGAACGGATCAACGACCGTTACTGGAACAGACACGCTCTTCTCTAGTAATGTGGCTTCAGGAGAGTACTTGCGCGTCAATGGCACGGGGATCGCGGACTCATCTATATGGTATAAGATAGCGTCTATAACCAGTGACACGGAGCTCGAGCTGGAGTCTAACTATGCTGGTGAGACAGAAGCGTCTTTGGACTATATGATATCACAGGCACCTACTGCGTTTCCGTCAGAGTTTCATGAGTTCATTCTCTATGACGCTCTCTTGATAGAGACAGGTGAACAGGGTGACCCGAATGCTTCAGCGTTTACATTGAGACGTGAAAGCATTCTTACAAGCTTAAAACAAAACTATAAGTCACGTAGGACTAACACGCAATACAGAGTCGGTGACGACGGTATTCGAAGTGGTATGTACGATCGTGACGACGACGTGAGCTACAGGAGATAGTATGGCGATAGGTAAACCTATAAGTACTGTTGCAATAGAAGACCTTGGGGCAACCGGTTGTAACTATGACGAAGACCTGACGTCCCTTAAAGAAGGTGAGTCGCCTAATTCGATAGACATAGAGTTTGATCAGACAGTCGTGCGTAAGCGACCCGGGTACGAGTCGATCACGTCTTCCCTAGGAACAGGGTGGATAGGACGTGGACTGGTGAGTTTTGCCAACGATTCAGGCGTTCAGAAGCTCGTGGCTCATCAGTATCAGAGCGTGTACACGCAGGATAACTTAGGGTCCACGCAAACCGTGATACGTTCTGGAGCACCGAACGTTAACTCGTTCTTCACGACAGCGAACAGATATTTGATACATACGTTTAATGATAACTCGACCGAGTATTATTGGGACGGAGCAACATCGTCAATGCAGATACTCAGTGCAAGTGCTCCGGGGTTCAAGCATGCTATTGAGTCGCAAGGGTATCTCTTAGGCGGAAACATATCGTCGTCCCCATTGCGTGTCTACTATGAGCTGACCTCGTCGATGCTCGGTGGGAGCTATAACGACTTTTTTACTTTATCCGGTGGACGAGATGATGAGATCACAGGCTTCTTTATCCTTAATGGAAGGACGTATGCTAGTACGAAGACAGCTATATTTCGTATTAGCTTTGTTGGGGGCGTCACTGTCTTCGAGTTCAAGAACGTTATTGATACGACGGGCGCGGTTCCTAGGACTGCTCAAACGGTTGTCACGGATGAGTTTGGCGAAGTTGTTCTCTTCCTAGGGTACGACCTTAACATCTATATGTTCGACGGATCGTTCGTGCGCGTTGTCTCAGACAAGTTCAGGAAGGCTAACAACGACACGCCTATCGCTCTTGAGTATATTGACCGTAACCTGATAGAGAACTGTAACGCTGTGTTTGATCCCGTCAAGAGAGTGTACAGATTGTTCGCGACGAAGAAGGGAGACGCGTCAAACGAGTATGCGTTTAACATTGACGTCCGTAATCTAGGGTACTACCCTTACCAGAACATGACGTTCCACTCTACTGCGATCGCGCAGGATGCTGTTGGTAGGCTGTTCTTGGTTGGCTCTGACTACAATGGTAAGATACACAAGCTGTTCACAGAAGTGAACAATGACGATGGTGTTGTCATTGTTGAGAACTACGAAGCTCCGCCTATCTCTAAGGCTATTGAGCGGTACAAGAAGATACAGACCGTTGACTTGAACTTCACTCCGGTCGGTAACCACACGTTGATCTATGAGGACAGGACAGACTTTGACAAGACGTGGAAGAGCCGTGGAGTGATCAATATGTTTGACACGAGAGACAGGTTCCTTAACCAGAACTCCGTGCTGGGAACAACAGCGAAGCTGGGAAGTGACTTGTCTGTCCTAGATGAACGTGTGAATATCCCCGTAACAAATAATATTTATAGGTTTCGGTTACGCACGGGAGGAACTGAAGGGGAGGTATGTAAGTATACAACCGGAACGATTGCCGGATCTGGAGGAGGAACGAGTCTTACCGGTACGGACACGGTGTGGACGTCAGACATGACGTCGGAGAACGGGTGGAAGATATGGGTGAATGACGGTGACCATAAGAATTACGTCTATGATTTTGATTACGTGTCTGCCACATCAGCCACGGTTTCGACCATGACTGGATCGTCTCCGGCGGATGACTTCACAGGTGCGTCGTACGAGTTGTTTAAGACAGGCGATCCAGCATGTGCGAAGGGGTGGGAGCTGTTGAAGATTGACTATAACGTTAAAGCTGGTACTGTAGGGAAGGGAACGAAGATAAGATAATGGCTAAGGTTGGAGATTTTGATCTAACGAAAGAGAGGTTGGAGCTTCAGGAGTTTGCTGAGAGCGTCCGTCTTCTCTTAAATAAAGGGAATATAGAGGTTGAAGTGACTGCGGCTTCAGAGCCTGCGTTTAATGCGCCACAGGAAACTAAGTTTGTGCTCTCTATATTCGGAGCGCAGTACAGATTATATATCAGTTATCTAGGAGATTGGTATTACGTAACACTTACCAAATTATAATTATGGCAATAACATGGACAAAAGATTGGTCAGGATCGGACGACGGAACAATATTAAAAGGTACTGATCTGCAGAATATTCAGCAGGATGTGTCTGCGGAGTTTGCTACGGTGTTAACAACTTCCGATATTGGGGACACAGTACAGGCGTACTCGGCGACCAAAGATTATATATTCTGGGAAAATGAGGCTGTTGCGTACGATAACAATGCAGTCTACATCACATAGGAGGAAACAATGGCTGACCTTAAGGAAAAAGCAGCATCCTTGCTCAGTACGACAACCGTAGCGTTAAACGCAGACGCAAACACAACGCTGTACACTGTCCCTACTGGAAAGAGATGTGTGCTATCACATGCAATTTTAATTGCCGGAGCTGACTGCGGTGGAACAGATGTTAGCATCGGTCAGAACGGCGCTACGACTGACTTCCTAGCGACGACAGACTTGGGTAACATTGACGCTCAGTATGATGCTGCGATCTTGCAGCCTATACCTGCAGCGAACGTGTTACTTAGCAAGTCCTATGCGGCAGGAACGGTTATAGAGATGACAGTTTCTAACAATGCTGGGGGAGCAACTAACACGGTGCTCTTGTACGGCACTCTATATTAAGGAGAGGATAAATGAGACCAAGTGAAGAGTACACAATCCACGTCCTAGATGACGACGAGTTTGATTTACTTCCAGTCGGGCGTCCCAAAGAAGCACTTGGCATGGCAGATTCAAAGCGTAAAATCGCTTGGGTACGTCGAACCAATGTGCGTGACTGGGACATGGAAACGATCAGGCATGAGTTCGACGAGCTTATGTCCAAGACCTCTGCGCATGAGATTGACGGTATACGGTACAAAGGTCTGCTTGCCGCTCTTGGCAACTTCATTAAAGGCGTTATCACAGCGGTTAAAGCAGGCGGAGCTATTAGTGGAGTAGGGAGCACTGCGGCTAAGGCTGGGGTCGCCGTAGGTAAAGGGCTCCTTGCCGGAGGTAAGCTCGCGGCAGGTGCTGCAGCCGCAAAGGGAGCGTCAAATCTTGTTTCCACTGGTAACCCGTTTAAGAGCGGTGCTGCAGTCGCTGCTGAGAAAGCGCGTAACGCGCAGGGACAATTACCCGGCTTTCAGCCTTTGCAGGCGACAACGGCATTTTCTCCGTCACAAGCTAAGGCAAGTGCGCCTAGTCCACTAAGTGAGCTTGAGTTTAATCAAGGATTGTCGAACATTGACAAGAATCGGCTTAGCCAACGATCAAATATCTTTAGTCAGTTCCGTGGTCTAGGGAGTCCGACAGAGAACACAGCGTTCTCTAGAGCACTTTCTAATGTTGAGTCTGGTTATAAGACAACGCGCCAACAGTTCATTGAAGATCAGGAAGAAAGGAAACGCTTAGCAGGGTTCGACTAATGGATGAGTCACAGAAGCAATATTATCATGATATGCTTTCTCGTGGCAGGGGGACGCTTGGAATAAAGGACGGACATCTGGTCGGTATCGTGACGTACTTCGTCGGAGATGACGACGAGAAATATCTCACGTGCCACGTGCCATGGACAGTAGTTGACGACGATCCGAATGGAACGACATTATATATTGACCAGCTGCTGGTATACAAAGGACGCTCAACAGCTGGATACATACATAGAGAATTTACAAAATTGTTAAAGGAATTAAAGCAGAAGTTTCCTAATATAAAACGAGTGAAGTGGGTAAGAGTTGGAGCCCAGTTCCGTAAGCACGGCAAAATTGAAGGAGTCACACATGGCAAAACAATTCACTGTAAAAATATTACCTTCTGAAGACTTCGAGAAGCTGCCATTCAAACGTATTCGGGAGAACCCTGGAAGCGTATTCGGTGCCGCTGATCACAGGACAGGCATTGCCTATGTACGTGACACGGGCTTCGACGAGTTCACAAAGGCTAATATTGAACACGAGCTCGATGAGCTTATGGCGATGACCTCTCCTCATGAGGAGGACGGCATCAGGTATAAAGATTTCAGCCAATCATTCGGTAACTTCGGAAGCAGCATCCCTGTTATCGGTAAGGCAGCCGGTCCTATCCTAGGAGCAGTCGGGCAAGTTCCCGATCTTATTGGTAAAGGGGTTGGCAAGATAGGAAGTTTGTTTGGTGGAGGGGACAAAACTCCGCAGTTTCAATATGATCCGTCTAACGCTATGGGACGCGCGCAACAGTTTGCAGCGTTCCAAGGAGCGCAATCAGGTAGCGCTGTACCGTCTGGGAAGATACCGTTTCAAAAGACGTCTCTGTTAGATAATATCTTTAGCGGTGTTAAGCAAGCTGGTTCATCATTCATGAAAGGACTGGGTGGAGGACAGCCTACTGGTGCACAGCCATCAGCGACGGGACCATCTGTGCCAGGTCCCCAAGGCAATATTTTGGATAATATTTTTACCAACGCTGGTAAAGCTGCTCCAGCTCTAGCTGTGAGCGCTATTGGAGAATTATTCGCGCCTAAAGTTGACAGGGCAGATGTCAGCGGTATCACAGGTCCGTTAAGAGAACGTATTACAGGAGATGCTCTAAGCCCACTATTTCAAGAAGGCGCTGGAGAGATTAGACGTGTACTCTCTGCGCCTATCGATGCGCCACCGGAGGAAGCCTTCACGCGTGGCGATCAACTGATTCAAGAGCAGCTTGATGACGATATAAAATCATTACAGCAGCAGTTCCAAGCATTGAATCCGGGAGCGAACGTAGAGAACAACAGCGCGTTCCTAGAGGAGCGAAGCCGAATGATACGTGACGCTATGGAACGACGTGCTGCGGTCAGAGATGAGATAAGCTTCCAGTTTGAGCGAGAACAGCTGCAGCGCAGGCTACAAGCAACACAGATCGCGTTGAACTTAGACTCGGCACAAACAGCACAGCTCATACAGCTGGCACAGATGGATGCGGAAGCACTTGGAGTTAACTTAGGTCTTGATGCACAAGATGCACGGGACTTTAAATCATTGTTTAGTCAGTTCGGGCAGTTGATGGTTGAGGGACAGGACTTTACCGGTAACACGCCGACCGCTCCTCAACAACAACCAGCTCCGGCAAATGTATAGGAGGATATAATGGGAGCACTATCAACAGGAATTGCAGCCGGAAAATCACTGAGTACTGGTAATGCGATAGGTGATGTGATCAAAGGTATCCTTGAGACAGCACGTGCTAAAGGACTGCTAAACGTACAGGCTCAGGGAAACATCGCGCTGGCTCAAGCGAAAGGACTCGTCGGACAGTCCAAGCCGATCGTACAGGTCGATAAATCTGGTATTGCGAAACCCGTTCTTAACGAATTTGGGGACCCCGCTATAGTATCTAAATCGACACGTGTCATTACTCCTCGGGAAGGGAGGACGGAGTCAGACATAGAGTTTGACAAGATGTTTGCTCAGCGCGTAAGAAATATGGCGGCAAAGCAGGGAAACGTTATTGAAGAGTCCGCTGCTGGCACAGCTACGCCTGTGTCTAATATAGTCACTCAGGGTGCTGGACAAACCCAGTTATCTGATGAAGAAATTATTAACCAATGGCTGGATAGACTAGAGGACCAATAAATGGGATTAAATATAAGTCCTGCAACTGTACAACGGCTCAGAAATCTACAGCAGTCTGAAAAGTTCCAGACGTTTTCCCCAGAGACACAACAACGTGTGAATGAGCTCAGCATGCAGTTTGACGATGAAGGTAACAAGAAGTTCATAACGCGTGAAGACAGATTTCTGGAGAACCCCAGCCTTACAAGTCTCGCTAAGACTGGACTGTTACAGGTGCCTATCCTAGGAAGCTCGCTCTCCGCTAAGACAGAACGCAACGTTAATCCGTTCGGTATTGCTGGAACTATTCAGTCAGGTATGGCTAACGTTCAGAAGAATATAGCAGAACGTCCTCCCGTCGAGATACGTGAGCCTGCCGGACCAGTCACGCCTATAACTCAGTTGACGACAGGGGCACGTGCTCTTGGAGCAAACCTTCTTGACAGTGCTAGTACCATTGTTCCTAGCTTCATGGAAGGAGCTTCTGCGCCACGTGGTGCGGTACAATCCCCGCTTGGTGTTGAGGCAATGAAGGAACGTGACATCTCCGAGTTCATGAGCCCTGAAGACTTACAAGATCTCCAAGAAGGTAAGGGTCTTCCTATACTTAAGGCAACCTTTAAATCAACAGCGAATGATCTGGCTGGGTTGATCAATGACGCAGCACTTGATGCTGGTATGAATGCTATGTGGTTTGGCACGGTACCTGCTATGCGTGCTGGTGCTGTTCGGTTCATGCACCTTCCCATTGGACAACAGTTGGCTAAGGCTGTTAAGGTTGTTGACGCGATCGCAAAGACTGAAGGACCGCTTACAAAGGGATACGCGCAACGGTTCGTGTGGGAGATGAACAATAGCATGCGCAACATGGTGGCGCAAAGTCTTAAGAGCGGCTTGACACGTGCCGCGCAAAAAGGAACTGTCGTCGGTATTGATCCGAAGTATAAAGGATTCTTGTCTGATATATTCCCAGAGTACGCATCTATTGATGGAGTACCAATACAAATCGGTATGGGCGGAGCATCCGCCGGACAGCTCCCGTCTCCTATGGATGTCGCTCCACAAGCCCCGTTGCAAGGACCGATACAATCTCTTCAAGCAGCGTCGCAACCTGTTGGCGGTAAATTACCTCCGTTTGATGAGGTGGCTGCATCGCAGGCAATAGCGGCAATGGCAAACGAGCCCCCCGTCGGTGCTGGAACAGCAGCTCCGCTAGGTACGCCTGCAGCTCCTGTCGGCAAGACCGTTAAGAAGCCTATGATGAAACCCGTTCCTCCGGATCTTGGCATATCGCAGGAGACCTTCAATAAATTTGTAGACATTATGCAGGACGTTCCTCCTGAGCTTGTAGAGATGGTACACAGAGCTAGTAAAAAGTTGAACGAGCCTTTGAATAAAACGTTAGACACGCTTATTGACATAGCCAAAAAAGACCTCGCAGATCCTAACTATAGCAAGAGCACGCCTAAAGAAGAGCTCCCGCAGATAATAAAAGAGCTCGAAAGCATAAAGAAGGCTAATGAATTGGTGACGCAAGAAACAGAAGGAGCGTCTAAAGATTTATTAACACAAATGAAGAGCGATATTGCGGAAATTGCTAAAGATTCAGGTAAGTCTGTTGGACAGGTGATAAACGATCTCATTGCTAAAGGAAAGTCTGACCTTACTAAAGTTCCTGATGGACTAAAACCGGGCGTGCAAAAAATACTGAACAATCTTAAGCAGATTAATAAAGACTTACTTACAGGCAAACTTGCAGAGCAAGACCAGCTTAAAAGTAAAATAGCGGATATGGAAAAGGAAAAAATCATTCCGCAGTTTAAGAAGGGCATAAAAATAAATGCAAAAAAGCGAGGGACATCTTTTGAACAAGAAGTAGCACGTGCTAAACAGGCAGCTATAAAAAAGTATGGTGCGGATAGTGTAAAAGCTAAAAAAATATCGGAACTTTTAGATAGAGCAGTAGCAGAGCTTCAAGCAGAACAGAAGACACCGCTTGAAGAAGGCATGCAGAAGAGCAAACCAATGGCAGTCCCGGACGATATAATGGACCTCCCACAAGCTTTTGATGATTTAGGAGCTATGGATTTAGACGAGCTCAAGGGAACGCTAAAGGCGTTGCAGGACAGTAAAGCTCCGAGCGGTATGATCGACGCTGTTAAGAAGCTCATCGCTGAAAAATCTAAACCGATGACACCGCTTGAAGAAGGCATGCAGAAGAGCATGGAGCACGCTAAAAATATCCTTAAGGATTTGTCGCCAGAAGATTTACAAGATCTGAAGAAAGGTCCAACGTCTCCTGCTATGAAGAAAGCTATTGATGCGGAGCTCGCATCACGTAAGAATAGACCGCTGACGAAAGATGAGATAGAAAAAGCAAAGGGATTTGTTGAAGATTGGTTCAAGACATTTAAGCAAGACCTAAGCAAGAGTGCTAAAGCTAACAAGCGCTCCGTCAAACAAGAGATTGAGGCGCTCAAGAAAGATCTTCAAGGTCAAATTAAGAAGGGAGAGATTGACGCGTTCCAAGCTAACGTGGCACGTCGCATGTTGCTCAAGCTTGAGGAACTTGAAGGATTGATCGCAAAACGCGAGGGCAAAAAATTACCCATTCCAAAAAAATCCAAGCCCAAGACTAGTACTAGTAAAGATACTATTATTAAAGGGGACAAGCCATTTAAGTTCTCAGACATGGCAGGGGAGAAAATACCACCAGATGAGCCGGGTGTTGTTAGCGATCCTAAAGTAATGAAAAGTGCCGCAGGATACTATGTAGGGACTGATTTTACACACCCAGACGGATTTGTGGAGCCCAATACACGTGACTCGGGTTACTTCAAAACAAAAGAAGCTGCTGAAAAACATTTGAAAGAAGCGTTTGGAGTACCCGCAGAACAGCCCAAAATATCTAAGAGCGATCTTATCCGGAGAGCAAAGAATGTTCTAGGACGTTTCAACAAACTTCCTGATGCTCTGAAAAATAAAAACAAGTTCATAGGTGAGACGTTACAAACGCTACTTGATAAAGGTATTACTGACAAAGCAGACGCATTGGATATAATTGACACGCAGCTAAAACACGTTAACGCGCTCGAAGCTAAAGCAAAGAAGCCGTTTACGTTTGAGGGACTTACTGCGGAAGAGGCAGCCAAAGCTGAAGAAGTAGGGAAAACTATAGAAGAAATAAAGAAACAACTTCCAAAAACTACTCCTGAGACAGATGACCTTCTTCAGATAGGAGCTGATTTTGATTCAGCTGCATCTGATTTGAAAGCACTCAATGATGCTGAACTTGCTAAATTTATTGAGCTGATGAAGAAAACAAAAAATCCGGAAGCTATTAATGCAGCTCTGAAAGAGCAGGCACGTCGTAAGAAAGTTCCTACTGCATTAGAAGAAGGTATCAAGAAACCAAAGAAGAAGTTCTCTCTTGCTGATCAAACTGAAGTTCCTGCGGAAGGATCCGGTAAATTCACGGTCACGAAAGATGGGAAACCGGTCGGAAGTCCACTCGCTACTCTTCAAGGAGCACAGTCTCAGGCGAACGCGCTTAACAAGCTTACCCCTGCGGATACGAAATACGAGGCACGTGAATTGACGAAAGAGGAGCTTGCCTCGAAGCAACAACAGGTTAAGAAACAAAAAGTTAAGAAGAAAAAAGCTGTTAAGGCTAAAAAAGAAAAGGTTCCTAAAAAAGCTGAGAAGACTCCTCTAGAAGAAGGCATTGAGAAAACTGTCGCTCCGCCAAGCAAAACTCCTGTCAGCTTGAGCCCTAAAGATGCCGATAAACTTCTAGGGAAAGAGGTCATTAAAGGTAAAAAGGTGACGCAAGGGGTTGTTGACGCGGTTAAGAACTTCCTTAAAGCTGAACGCAAGTCTAAGATGCTTACAAAAATGCTTGAGGGAGGTAAGACGCTCGAGACTGAAGCGAAACGTAAGGCTATGCAAAACTCACAGCTCGCGTTGGAAGATCTACGTGACACGATAAAAGAAGAAATGGGCGTGAAGTCAGATAACTTTGCGATCAAAGTTATTAACAAGATTCTGAATTATCTCCGTGATCTGCAGCCGGGTTTATCTATCTTTGACGTCGGAAAAAATAAGAAACCGATTGACGTCGGTCCATTCTTTAAAAAGATGAGTAAGATGATCAGCAAGAAGACGCGTGCGTTGCGTATGAAGAAGTTCAAAGTGGCACGTGAGAAAGCGTTCTCGTTGATCCTTAAGGAGAACATCAAGGACATCGTAAAGTCCGCTAAGGACATGGGCATATCCGTTGAGGAGTTCATCCTTGCTAACAAGAGCGCCTTCCCTAATGCGCCACGGTCACTGGCAAGTCTGCAGAACGCGTTACGTCGCACATTTGTAGACGTCCCAGTTGACGTAAAGAACCTGTCCAAAAACGACATAGTTCAGTTCAAACCAGCTATAACAACGGCTGGTAAGAAAGCCGGTGACGTAGGCGTCGTTGAGGAAGTAGGTAAGACTATTAAAGTAAGGTTCAAGAACGGGATAGCGGAGTATACCCCAGAAGAAGCTGCTAAGTTTTTACGTGAATCAGGGTCGGTGCTTAAGCTTAAGGACCTTCCTAGAAGAAAGCTCCCTAAAGTTGTAGCAGATATATTGGCGAAGAATCCAAAGCATCAGCAGCTTGCTGAGGTTGCTAATGCGGCTATTGAGGCTGCGCTTAAAGATCCTAAGAACCCTATTCTTCAGTTAGAAGCGACACAACTCACACAAAAATTAGTCCAAGCTTTGACTGAGAAGGTGATAGACGTCAATGATATTGCTTCCATAGCACGTGATCACGGACTCACGTCCGGGGAAATAATGCGAGAGCTCGTCGTCAGCCTACGAACTAAGTCAACAGAAGCTGGTGAAACACTAAACATTCTCTCTCAACTTCAGAAAAAACTGAAGCGAATCCTTAGCCCCGAGGAGCTCTCGCAGTTATTCCCTGAAGGAGAACCTGTCAAACTAACCCCCAACAAGCGGTTCATGTATCGTGTCGGGAACCATATAAATAAGACAGCTAACCTCTTCAAAGGGTTCCTTACCTCTCAATTCAAAACAGCAGCACGTAACGCATTTGTTCAGGGATCCGTGGCACTTGGCGAGTATATCAATCAACTTGCTATAACAGCATACCAAAAGATAAGCGGAACCGGAATACGTGGCAAAGAGTTCGCTGGAGTAGAGGCGTATAATGAAGCTGTGCAGGGAGCTCTTCATGATATTGTTTCTTTTGTGAGCAATCTTAGAAAGTTAAAGCTAGGAAGGGATAAGGAACGTGCGCTGCTGAAACTGCTCAACGAGTTTACTCTAGATAGGAAGAACTTGTTTGGTCAGCCGATACATGACGTTGTTGTTAACAAAGGTATCGTGAGGATCATTAACGCGGCGAACATCCTACAGGAGACAATGTACCGTACACTGTTTGTGGAAGCCGAGTTAGCTAAGTTCGCAAAGCAGCACGGTACATCATTGCAGGATATAAAGTTCTTTAGACAGCACGCTGACATCGTGTCAGAGAAAGTGGAAATAGCTCTCAAGAACACGTTTGCAAGCAATCTGCAGAACTCTATATTCGCTGGCGACCTCATAAAATTCTTACGTAAGTTCCCGGCTGTAGGCTTTATGGTTGGTAATCCTTTCTTAAGATTTATGTTCAATGCGTACGACATGATCATTCGTAAGAGCCCCATACCACTTACCAATTTCTTGAGCCCAGAGTATCAGAGAAAGATTCAAGGTCCTAATAACGAAGAGCAAGTGAAGACATTGGTGAACGCTTTACAAGGCACGTTGTTCTTAGCAGCTGCTATGGCACTCAGGTCTGACAAGCTTGCTGGTCCGAAGTTCTATCAGATAGACGTTACCCCTTGGGACAAAACGGATGACAAGTTCTGGGACACGCGTCCCTTTGCACCAATTCCTCAGTACCTATTTGCCGTCGAGCTAGCGAAGAACATGATGGGTAACAAGGAACAGACAACACTTACGTCCACTGACATGATACAGGCAGTCGTTTCCATATCACGTCTTGCTGGTACGGGATTGGTTGGTCTAGACATGCTACGCGCAGAGCCATTTAAGGAGAAGCAATCGCCAGAGCAGTCAAGAAAACGGCTTAGCCGTATGGCGCTCAGCTTTGCTGGTCAGATACTTTCTGCTCCGACGGTACCGTTATCACAGTTCCAAGATATTATAGGCGCATTTGATCCTGCAGAGAACACATACAAGAGCACGCAAACGAATCCGCTCTTTGGTCCGTCGATAAATAACATCCCGTGGCTAAAGAGAATGCTTCCTGATCTACAGCAGGTAGGAAGGTCTAAACCACAGCAACCTAGCAGGATGGAAGGGTTGGTAGAGTTCGGTACAGGGTTCCGTATCCAACGCGTTACGGAGTTCGAGCAGGTGCTTGCGAGACACGGGCTGAGCGGTGTTCGTCCGGGAACGGGAGACCCTGCGCTTGACCAACGTATCATTGGTGAGATGAACTCTGAAGAAGCGCAGAAAGTATTCCGAACATTGATCAACGATCCTCTGTTTAAGAATGAAACAGACCGTAAGGTAAAGAGAGACATGCTGGCTCAGTGGATGAGCACAGCATTTAAAGAGGCTAAGGAAGGATTAATGGCGCTTGACCAAGAGTCGTCTGAGTTCTTAATTGAAAGGAAAATAGAACGTAAGATGACTGCGTTCAACAAGAAGTTTGCGGATAAGCTGATGGACATGACGCTTAAGTTGCTAGAGAAGAGGAAGGACACCACATTTAGTCGGGGAAAACAAAAGGTTCTTTCTCAGCCCAATTTGAAGTAGTGCTCTCTACATTTACTAAAATAGGAACGCGAAATGAAGTACGATCCTCCATCAACTCAACGATTGACCGCACGAGATGTTGTTCATCTTTATGAATTTCAATCACGAGTTCATCGTGTATGGTCAAAAGTACGTTGGATTTTTTATCTTCTAACAGCTTGGCTATTTGTATCATTGATTTTTTTATTATGCCTGCTGCACAACCCTGTATTAGATAGTTCACACCTTTATACGTCTCCCCCCGAGGACACGTATACCGTCTACCAAATATATCGGTAACATACCCCTTGTCTAAGATCTTCTGTGGCACGCGCCACGTGAACGTCCGCACTTTCTGATAGGTCGCGTAATATTTGTTGATATACTCCCTAGCCTGAGTGTAGGTCATATTGAACTCAGGGTATTGTCGATTGACCATCTCACAGAACTTCTTTGGTCCCATACCATAGATGATGCCAAAGTTAATGTTCTTGCTGAGGTTACGTTTTTGCTTTGTGACTTCTCCAAACACAGCCTTACACGTAATAGAGTGTAGGTCGTTATCCGTCTTGTTATACTCCTCGATCATCTTAGGTTCCTGAGAGTAGTGAGCAAGGATGCGCAACTCGATTTGACTGTAATCAAAATAAAAATTGGTATAATCAGGACGACATATAAAAGCACGACGCACATCAACACGAGCGCTTCTAGGAATATTCTGTAAATTCGGCTTGCTGCAACTGAAACGACCTGTTCGTGCGCCTGTTTGATGGAAGTCGCAATGAATGACATTATTTTCATCAGCTTTCTCCTGTAATGCTTCTAAGTAAGTAGTTTTTATTTTCTCTAGGTCTCTCTTCTCTATTATAAGCGGAATGAGCGGATGATCGTACTTGCTGAGGTTCCACTCATCAAACGCAGGGTTGCCTTTCTCTGTAACGTAATCGCATTTAAGCCCGCAGTCAGTGAATAGATACTCTGCCAGTTGTTTCGGTGATCGCACGTTTATTCCTTTATGGTCTTCTTTGATTGTTCGTGTGATCTCCGCAAGCCTTTTATTAATTTGTTGAACGTTCTCTTTACAGAAAGCTGTATCAACGAGCACCCCTCTTTGCTGCATAGAAATAAGACATTTGAGGAGGTCCATTTCTGTCCTGTAAATCGGTTCCTGCATAACTCCTTTTTGACGGTAGAACTTAAAGAGCTCCATGGTAATGAGAGCATCCTTTCTGGCATAAGGCTCGATGAGCTCTCTAGGTATGTCTGCATAGCTAGAGAGTTTATGTTTACGCATGTAAGTTTTAATGGTTTCTTCTTCGTCATTATCCACCCCCAAGTATTTCTTAGCTAAGTCTTTGAGTTTGTTCGTCTGCTCGTCGGAGTTATAGATATGGCTCATGATCATTGTATCGTGCACCGTGCCCTTGACCGTCATGCCATAGCGTTTGAGCATCTGAATATCGAACTTAGCGTTGTGGTACACAGTCTCGTTCTTACTGTTTATCAATTTCAAGTCTAGCGGAACGAGATCGTCTTCCCCTATTGCTATATACTCCGTGTTACCTTTGGTATCACACGTTGTGATCGCGAACGGCTTGTCTCCCTTGTACGGGTCCAGTCCAGTTGTTTCGGTATCAACGGCAAGTATCATTAGACCTCCTTCATAAATAGAACGACTATATTAAGTCCTGCGGCAAACATCCAGTACAACGCATGTAAAGGTTGTCTGTGAAACGCATACACTATCCCAGCCCACAAGCTTAGTGAAATAATAAGGACTGGAAAGATGTTCATCATTGGTAGTTTATCCCACATCTTTTACCTCCCAATTTTTAATTGGTATGAATAATTTCTCTTCTCCTGCTGACGTCGTACGCTGGAACCCTTTAACCAACGCTTTCTCGACGGGAATTGTATACGTTGCTTCTTCTGTAACGTATTTTAATTCTTTGTACCTATTGATGTCATGTTCAGAGAGATTAAACGACCATGCGTCGCAGAACCGAACACGTGCGCTTTCCTTCTCGCGCTTACAATAGGTCTCGCCTTCTACCCAGTCATTCATTAAAAATCCTCCTTAAACTTTTTCTCATCTTTAGGCTTCGCGATGTATTCTTTCAGGATGTTTAAGAACGCAGGCGTCTTAACATAATACGTGTGCCGTTTGCTGATACATCCATTTTTGAGAAGCTTTGCGATGTGCATCTTTGCCTCGTCGTACTGCTCACCTGCGCACTCTTCGAAAAACTTTACCGTGATCTGGTACCCGTAGAGCAACTGATAGGCAATATGATCGCCCCACTTTATCAACATCTCCATTACCTCTTTTGGGTTTGCGATCTGTTCCGAAGACCGCTTGATGCGGGAGAACATATCGAACCCAAAGTGAGGCGTATCATATTGCTCTTGCAAGAACAGGTAGATATATTCTACGTGTTCCGGGGTGACAACCACTCGTTCTCCTGACGAGTCGCAAGAAAAAAGTCGGCAAGCCAGAGCGACGGACAACCTCGCCAGTTTGATCTTTTGCTCCATTGAATTAACTATTGGACAGTCAGATGAGTATTTCTTACCCATCTCTTTACCTAGTTCGAAGCACGCATCGAGTGTGGCAGACTCCACTCGCACTTGGTCAGGTGATCTGCTCCAAGCCCACAACACTAAGTTATGGCAGAGGTCAGAAGTGTACCTATGCTCGACGGCAGGCTGTCTCCTCTCATCAGCATCGTCTTCCGTAACCTCTCCCTTATCCAATATAAGCGCAAAATCAAACCGAGCGATGTCCTCCGGCTTGCCTATAAGCGTTTTTATAAGCCTAGGTCCTGATCCGACATTATTAATAGAACCGTCTTGCCTAGGGTTAGACAGCCAAACCAAACGGGTTTTGGCATTCGTTCGTTCAGTTTGGATTTTAGTAATTTCAGCGATTCCGGAACTCCGCAGGTCGGACATTGTGGCGATGTCGTCCGTAGACAATCCACAAACCTCATCGATAACAAGAAGTCGTCCGTTGTTAAGTGGTATTCTTCCCCATGAAATTCTCCAACGATTGCGTATTGCCTGGACGCCTCCGACCAACCCTGCAATAGTAGTGTTTTCACCGCTCGACCGAGCTCCGAGACGGTAGTGGCGGAGTAAGTTTTTTGCAGTTTCAGATTTACCACAGCGCGTGTCTCCTATAATTAAGCATTCCGGATATCCCTTGTCCAGAACCCGCTTTCCGAAATAGAAACGGAGTGGACTATGAAAGATCAAGTCGATCGCCAAATGTAAATTCTGTCTATTGTATATATGTGTTACATTTGTGCTGAGGTCTGCATAGATGTCGTCGAGCTTTTCTTTGATTGACATTGAAATATCTCCAGTTCTTCTTTAATATCGTCAGTCATTTCGAACTCCTCTATAGAGGTGTCCGCATACTTCACCTTGTAGCCTAAGTGGACAAGTGACTGGTCCTTTGGGCTAGGGATAGCTAACGTTTCAATCTCGTAATCCGTGTTCGCTAGCAAGGTCTTCCCTAAAAAATAAAGCTCGCGCTCTACGTAGGTTTGGTTCTGTGTCGCTTCGTCATACCCTATGTCATCGATCGCAGGGATAACGGACACCCTAGATATAGATTGGTGCTCCGGCTCCGTGTACTTGTACTTCTTACACGACGGGATAGCAAAAATATCTTTAATAATACGGGTACGTTCTACCGTCCCACACTCAATAAGGTCTAGGATACGCGGTGTTGTTTCGGATATCATTACATCAGAACATCCTCCGTGATCACCGACACGACACCCGAGACACGTGTTACCGTTGTCTATGTTACAGGACACGTTCATACATTTTGGTATTATGAAAGGAGAAGACTCCGTGCCTATAACACGCACCTTTGTCCGCGTGCGCTTATAAAAAAGGCGACGCTTATCTATTTGATCTAACGTCGCATCGAATATCTCATCACCCACATTTACGACAGCGTCTGACTCAGGAGAGTATGTGTCTCCTTTTTCGACGAGCTTCATGAAATCTTGTACTGTATTGCCTGCTTTAATATAATCGGTGAAGTCCGCCCCTTTCTCATCGAGATCAAGATTGACCACCCTAACAAGCTTTGCTATATGAATAAGCGTCTTAGCGGCTTTCTCAGCGCCTTCCGTACCTGCTTTATCTCTGTCGTAACAGAAGAACACACGCTTTCCTGCGAGCACCCGCTTCCACTCTGTCCTCCAGCTTCCCGCTCCTCCAGTACTCGTGACCGCATGCAACCCTAATTGATTAGCTAGGATGCAGTCTTTCTCCCCTTCCATAATAAACACGTCCTGTTCATCTGATCGCGCGTTCTCTATAGGGAAGAGAGAAACAGTCCCAAACCCTGCTACACTTGTGTACTTATTGTTCTTACTAAACGGGGAATACATACGAATGTTGAGGATAGCACCGTCTTCTTTTATGGGGATCCAAACTCTTCCAGTATTCTCGTCATATCCAATGTCATACTTGCGGATGGTCTCCTCTGTCCATAAACATTTCTCTTTGATTTTGTCTAATATCTTCTTGGATGACAGTAAGAACTCTCGTCTCTCATCGATATGCTCCTGTGTGTACGGGAAATTTTTAACAGCGCGTCGCTTTCGTGTAGGATACGCTTTCTTAAAGTCCTCATCAAGGCGACTCTTTGCTTCAGAAACGGGGATATCATCAAGCACAGCCACAAAATGCTGGATGTTCCCTCCCTTGTATAACTTACACGTAGGGACGAAGCACTTGTAAAGTCCCGTGGACAGGTTAATACTGAAAGACGGGCTCGTATCTCCATGCGCAGGGCACGGTATCCGTAGCTCACCACTGGATACCGTGCCTTTAGCTTCATCGAGATAACGTGATATTACGTTACGGATGAATGTTGGGGAATACATTTAGAAGTCTTCTCCCTCTTCGGCTTCTACTTTATTACTTTGTTGTCCTTCAACCTCGAAGTTCAAGTCACGTGTCGCAAACGTATTGTATAACTGCTCTGCAACAGCGACGTCTTCAGGGTTGGTCTTACCAGCTTCGTCAACATCAAACACGTACCACGTGCCCATGTTGTTCGTTCGCTGGAGAGATGACAGCTTGTACTTATTCAACCACATGTCCTGCCCCGTCATCTTACAAAGTGTATAGAGCTTTTTACCCACGTTATAATTTGTCATAGCAAAGCTGAGTACGATAGGAAGCGTTTGTCCTTCTAGCAACACCAAGAAGTTCATGTATGCCGTACATGTGGGTTTCTCCCCATGCGGACCCCACCTAGTATCCTCAAGAACTCGTGGGTCATTTCGATCTGTGGTTTGGTACTCGATACCTCCACCTTCATCTCGTGGAATCCACTTGATGTACTTCCTGTGCATTGCAATCGGAATGAAGATGTTTGTCGGGAGAGGCTGTTTACTAATTTGGTTAACAATTTCGCCCGCACGTCCTTTCCCTTGCTGCACTGACGGAGATAGACCTTGTAGGAGTTCGATACGTGGCAATAAAAGATCGCTAGTGTCTTCATTTTCAAACCCCCTTGGCGCTGTTGCAGGTTTTGCTACGGCTTGTGTTTCTTTTTTTACTACGCTTTTGTCTGTTTTTCCCTTTGTCATTTCTTTACCCTCTTATTGTTATGTTGTTTTTAACGAACGTCTTGATCCCGGGAGGTAGTTCTTCTCCGTTCTCAAGCTTCTCCTTATAATACCCGTGAACCTTTTTGGAGTGGACTGCTTTAACGACGTCCAAGTCATCGTTCTCGTTCATCCACGCTTCAAAGATTTCAGGGTTCTCTATGGAATAGGTCTTCGTACTGGTGAGCGAGCACGTCCCTATAGAGCCTACTTTAACTTGTGACTGATCAGTTTCCTGCATATACTCTACCAAATCGTACACAAGCTTAGCAATGCTTTCGTTGATGTCCTTGACCTTGTCCTCCATGATACGTTTGGCGGAACGCAGGTTCTTTAAGTCTTCCAGTCCAATAAGGAATGCTTTATGGTCTAGCATGCCACCTCCTTCACTTTATTGTACTTGTGTAGTAAAAAGTCTCCGAGATTGTCAAACACCGGCTCGGGTTCCGGTTCTGTCGTGTACGAATACCACGCTGTCGACGATGTGTACAAATCATTCAACGTGGAACTCGTGATTTGGTCAGCTTCGTCAAACCAACACAGATTTGGAAAAGCACAAGTTGCCATTACATACCTCCTCCCCATATAAAGTGGTACCCCAGCGCCATCATTCCTGCGATCATGATAATTGACAGCACTACACGCTTCCACATAGGCTGTGCCCATACGTTACCTGATAGAGTTTTGCCCGTGATTTTCTTACACACGAGTTCTGCAATACCAAAGATAACGATCCAGATGGACAGGAAGATACCCTGTGGTATCATGCCTGTTGCAAAACAAAAGATAGGTGCTGCCAGCTGGACCAGCGTGAGTACCCATTCGTTTGGTTTCATTTTACACCTCCTTATAAGCAAGGGGATTCACCTGCTTCCACCTCTCCATTTCTTGATGAGGTTGTCTATCTGTGATTTTCTAATTAGTGCATCGTGACCATATTTATAATCGTTAATTTCAAATTCTAATGTTCCAATTTCTTCCAACTCATCAGCACATTGGGATTTGATAAAATCTTCAAACTTATCAAGTCCATCAATTTTTGCCATATTAGGTTTCATCAGGTGTCTCCTCCTCAATAGGCTCTGCGTCCGCAATCCTCTTACGAAGACCTACCATGTAAAGCGCGTCAGCACCTTTGATTGTACAAGTATCTAAGATACTCATGAGGTTGTCCTTATCATCCTTTGTAATTACGAGATTGTATTTAGGCATAGCGCCTCCTTTCTTATAATGCCTCAATGATGTCGCCGACAATCATATTGGCTAGGTTTTCTTTCTTCCTTAAAGCTCTGTGTATTGCCAAGTCTATCGTGTTACGTGCCAAGAGGTCAATGTACGTGACGTTGTTCTCTTGTCCTATTCGGTGCAACCTGTCTTCGCACTGCACCCTGTCTCCGTAAGAGTAAGAATTTGACATAAATATGCAGTAATGTCCGGAGGTAAGATTGATTCCCATTCCTGTAGTTTGCGTCTGTCCGATAAAACACCGAGTATCTGGATCATTATTAAATTGTTTAACTCGGTCGATTCTCTCAGTACTCTCACCATGCACCGTAACATGGCTAATCCCAGCCCGTCTAAAGGCTTCTTCCACCATCTTGATTTCCCGTCGGAATCTACAAAAAAGAACCACTTTCCTATTGCTGTCAAGGTTGCTAATGAAATCAACAACCCAATCAATCTTAGGGTTAACTTTAAACGCATGCTCTATGCCCTCCGTATCTTTGGTAAATCCTGCTGTGATTTGGCTAAACCTCATCAATCGCGTGAGGATCGTGGGAGCCATCACAGTCACGTCTTTATACTCGAAGATAAACTCCTCCTTCAGCTTTTGGTATGCCTTGTGTTGTTCAGGTGGAAGGTCAACCTTAATGACCTGATACAGCTTTGACGGTAAGTCAAGGCACTCTTCCTTCGTCTTACGGATCGCGCACGCGAACACGCGTAGCTTAAAGTCGTGCATGTTACGCCACCCCACTGCCTGCTTGTTCATGTACCCACCCATGACCGCGTACCGTGCCCGGAAACGATAATAGTTCACGCCAAAGATAGTCGGGTCAAGGATTTTGTATTGTGCGAATAGGTCTAGGGGAGAATTCATTACGGGTGTGCCGGTCATGATGATCCTGCGCTTACACGTACGTGCGATCTCAACGCAGGCTTTAGACTGTTGGCTCTTGGGGTTCTTAACAGCCGTGCTCTCATCTAGCGCGAGGTAGTCATAGCCGATCGCGGAGAGCTCTCTGTACAACTTGCGCGTGGCTTCATAGTTTATGACGTGTACATCAGCTGGCTTCTTGATGAGCGCGAGCTTCTGCTCTGGAGTGCCTGTGATTAGGACATAAGAGAGGTCGGAGTGCTTCTCAATTTCGTCAGCCCAATTCTCTACGAGTGTATTCGGGCAAATTACGAGGGATTTGAAACCTTCGGTGTGGTTAAAGGAGAATACGTCGAGGACAATTTTGCTTTTGCCTAGACCAGGCTCAGCAAACAACCCGTAGTACGGAGCATGCTTCATCTTATCGAAGCACTCCTGCTGATGCTTGAACGGTTTTGTTTTCATCTTAAAGGTCGTGTTCATGGTGTCTCATTCTGTCTAGTAGGTGTGGTAGTAAATCTTTGAAGGGGTACGCAGTTTGCCCCAATCCCCACAACCTGCTCTTATTAGAGTAGGTGATAATTGCCGCGTACCCCGTGTTTTTAATGATGTCCTTCAATGTGAATACCTGCAACTCTGTGGGTTTTCCATAGTCTACCTTCATTTCGATCCCTATGAAGCGCCCTAAGTAGCACCCGATTATGTCAGGCACTCCTGCCTTAAACCTATCTGAAGCTTTCCAAAAATGTCCGTGTTCCTTAAGACTTCTTAGAAGCTTTGTTGTCGCTTGGCTTTCGTTCATCTTTAGTCCTATATTGAAGTCCTTGAAGGTGTGCCTTGATACGGTTGAACTCTTCTTGCGTGATTTCGTGCCCTACTCTATATGCTAGGCTCGTACCACCGATAAACCAAAAGCTTACTGTGTCAGCCGTTCCGTACTCCTCATAGTCTTTAGCCGTGAGGGTATGTGCAGGCTTCTCTTTAGACTCTTCCTTAATACGCTTCTGTGGTACGTCATGCTCGACAGCTAGGGATAGAGTCATAGATAGGTTAACGTTGATCCCTTCTCGTATCTTCAATAAGACTGGTGCGTTGATGTGTAACATGCTTCCTCCCGTGATTTAGAGTTTATCTATGAATTGGTAGTCACATTTAGACGCGCCTATGCTTCTCATCAGCTTGCGCATGACCTTTAAGCAACTATTCTTCTGTGTGTACGTTTCGCTTGTTAGCAAAATCTTGTAGTTACGCGAACGTATGCGCCACCAAAAATAGACTTTGTTGCGCGCATTTTTCGCACGGAACAGCTCGAAATGGTAGTCCATGATTTGTCCTTTCTTGCCACGTGATAAAGTTTTCTTTTGCTTGTGATTTACTTCGGGTTGGATTTTTGTGTGGGTGTGCATAAGTTCGTTATCCTTTTTGGTAGGATATATAATACTCCTTTATGCGTGTTTGTCAATAATTATTTTTTGACGTGGAATGTCGTCGAGACAGGCAGGGGCTCTCCTTTCGCTACTGCGCGTCTTATTTTGTCAAGCTTGGTTACTTTCTCAACTAACTTCTTACGTTTGTGGTTGCGTACCCACTCTCTTTGCTTTGCTTTCTTTTCCATTTTAGCGCGTTGCTCTCGTCTACGTCGGTACTTGTCACGGTTTAGCTTGATACATCTAGCGCACTGCACACACCCTTCCTTTACATATGCGCGTAAGCACTGTGTACATATGCCTTTGGTCTTGGCGTAATCAGTTATAACGCGTCGGATTTTGTTTATTTTGGGCATCTTCAAGCCTCCTTACACGTTCTTCAAGGTTATTTAAGCGTTCTCCCATCTGTGCAAATACCTCAATGACCTTCTCTAACATATCCCCTATGCGCTTATGTGCGTCTATTATGCTCATTCTATACCCCTTTCGCGATCACGTAGCTCTTCATAATCGGTGTACTGGCAGTCCGATAACATAACGACCGTGTCGCGTATCTCATCAGGACACTCTTCTTCCTGACACCGTTCGATAGCCTTTTCACAAGCTGTATCTTCATCATCTGCTTCGACCTCATAACGTACTGTGTTCTCAAACATAACCTTTATGTCATAGACTGCCATAGTACACCTCCTGTTTAACCCTTGCTACAAACAACTACACGGGTTTCTACGGTTTGTATATCACAAGTGTAAGCATCAGCACTCACACTCCTTATGAGACTTGCCACGTCTCCCTCTGCGTCAGTTAATCCTAACACGTTCGTCTTTTTACGCAAGTCGTTATCTGCAGGTGTGATATCCTTCTTTGTGCGTTGGAACTTCCCTGCACTCTTGCCATTACGTAAAGTGATATACCTAAACGTCACTTTACTAGGGTCAGCACCGATTGCCTTACATATAAGACGCGTGTTGCGCTTAATTGTTTCAGGCGTTGTTTGGTCAAACGTAATCGCGCCGCGAAAGTCTACTTCACGTTCGGAATACATTGACATACCTAATCGTTTCAGCTTATTAGGTATCGGCAAACGCTTTCTGTTAGAGTAATGATTGATGTCTAACTGCGCGCCAATGATTTCTACCTTCTTTGGTAACGCGTCAAGCACCTCATTGACTAGCACACCATCAAGGCAGTACTGCGTTTTAGCTACTTCTTTCTTCGCCAACTTCTTTGTTCCCGTTTTTCCCATTTGTTTCCTCCTTTTCTACGTACAACTCGGTTAGGTGCGCGACTGTGTGCTTTAACTGTACCTTCGTGCCACAATCGTCGCACTCGTGAATCGTGATTAAGTCTAGGTCGTTGCCTACGTCGATAATTGAGTGACAATCAGGACACTCTATCGACGACGTATCTACATACGTGTCTACATAAACCCATTGAACTCGCATAAGCTGTGTCCTCTCTAAAGGCAGAACGCGCTACCCAAAGGGGTTTCTGAAAGAGTAGCGCGTAAGTGTTCTGCCATACGTTTATACAACCCCTTTGGCACGTAACAAACTTCTTGATACACGGCAAGGTCTAAACCAACCTAGTTCCCAACGTTTGACACTCATTAAACCAACGTCAAGCCAGTCAGCATATTCCTGACGTGTCATACCACGTTCACGTCTATCGTTGCGAACAGCCTCACGCCAGTTTATCTGTCTTGCTAGTTGTCGGTTTAGTGTTGATGTATTCCACGACATCGCGTTCCTCCTTTCCTGAAGTATCGACCACGTCGAACGAGAACACTTCTCCTTCCGTCGGGTCTAGGGTTTGGATAGAGTTCTTGAAGATACGCGTTGCTTCTTCTTCGCTAGACGCTTCAATGAACTCCTCATAATGCAAGTACTCCTCATAGTTAACGCGAAACAGCTTCACACTCACCTCCTATGTTGTATTTACGCACGAGAAAGTCGCCCAAGTTATTCTCACGTTGTGCTGCGTAACGCGCGTAGGAACTCAATGGCTTTCGCCGTAGTACCTGTAATTTATCTTCCCACATATCTCCGTCTATCTGCGTGTCAATGTAGTAATGCTCATAGACAACATCATCAATGCTCTTACACGCAGCCCAACCACGCACATATCTGCGAACTTTGTTAGGCTTGTACAACGCTGTTCCGTCGTGAAACGCCCTGAATATCCAATCAGGTACAGTGTCACGTTGCCACCTAGCTCTTCTTGACTGATACGCAACCATCTCATACCCGATACAAGGTCTATTCCAGTACTGCTGGTCATCTGTATGAGGCTCGTACATACGCCCAAACGTAAGTTTACCTTGTGTCCTCGCCCAGTAACTAACGTGGGTTTGAGTAATGATACGTTTCTCTAACAAGTTTGCGTAACTAAAGTTTCCTCTGTTAGTCGGCATACCACCCTCCTTTCTCTAGGTCAAACGCGTGCTTCTTACGTTTACCTTTGAAAGCACTTTCTACTAATCCACCCGTACAGAAGTTGCTGTTATGTCCGAAGTTGCTGTTATGTCCATAGCCACCAAAGTACTGGTACGTTGTCTTCTCAATGTTCTTGACACCACGTACGTTCTCGACGGGTTGAATAACAGGCAAGTCACGTACTATATCAGCGTCGAGAAACTTAACCATACCACACGGCAAAGTAGTTGCTCGCACACCTACAAAGTCACCATCATTGTTAACGACAATGTTGTTCTTTATAGGTGATGTGTTCGCGCAGTCGTGGTCAGTCGTGCTGAAGTATGCTTTCATACTTCCGTGTGAGTGAACGCCTATCACGATACCCATACTGCGTATCCGTTCTAGGTCAAAGCACTCGTTGTTCGTTACTGAAGCAGTTGATACCTCTTGCTTGGGTATGTAGTAGTCGTTTGCGTAGACCACGTTACCTTCGCGTTCCTCGCCTATGAGTAACATCTGCCACTCGCTCTGTACATCTTCACAGAGCTTGTCAATAACGGCAAATATCTCGTCGGAGAGTATGAACGTAGCACGTGTATCTTCGCAGTAACTGCACTCATCTGCTTCGTCTACCTTCTTGTTGTTAGACCAAGTAGTCATATTATGCACCTCCTTGCGTTAGTAATTGTTTGACGTCTACGTTCACGTCTTTAGCGCCTAGATACGCGCTGAATATACCAAACCCTGCAGCGAGTGCAGAGCTTACTGCGTTAGCATTAGTTTGACGATATCCGGGTGTATACGTGTCAGGCAACTGCCACGTGTTCATATCAGGATAGCTACCCACCTTGAAGCCGTCGTAACCCATCTTCCTATACCTAATGCTTTGTACGTTCCTATCACAACGCATTTTAGCAACATACGCGCTTATCTTCTGCTGGATACGTGCGTCATCAGTTGTATCCCATACGTTAAGCGTGTATCTATCGGATGAGTAATAGTACGTCCTATTGTTCGCTGTCAGCTTGTTAGAAAACTCTCCAAGCAAGCCTAGCGTGTCTTCTGTTATGTGCGTTGTCATACACGTTACAATGGTGTCAGGTCGCATAGTTCTTATAAGCCTACGTAACGCGACTGCTTTGTTGATACCTATCCACGTTTGTGGAACTGGTAGACGTGACAGATTAGAAGCATCTATCTTATCCCCGTCCATAAGCACTAGGTAACGCGCTTGTATCATCACAAGCATAACGCCTAGCCAGAAGCCTATACCACCACACCCGATAATAATGTGTCGTTCGTGTTCTTGATTAAGTCCAAGCTCTTGCGCCATCAACGCCTGTCGGCTCTCATCTACGAGTGTTATACGCTCCATACGTTATCACTCCTTTCATTTATGCTAATGATTTTATCACGCGTATACAAACTGCGTAATGGGTAATCCATATCTCCTATGTGTACTGTTTGATTAGCAGGACTCATAAGGTTTACCCTATTCATCTCACGTTCCAAGTCTTCATCTGACAAGCGCCAGAACGCTTCACCTGTGCTGTTACCTGTACACACATCACCACTACCAAATGTGTGAAACGTGCGAAACAACGGCGTAAACAGCTTCTTGGTACGTGAGCAGTAGCCTACCAGTAGAGGTATGCTGAAGGAAGGCTTGATGTTAACGTGTAGCGTGCCACGTGGCAATTCCATTACGTTATCAACCACTTCTCTGAAGTACTCACGCACACCTTGAACTTGATTAGGCGAGTACGTGATAACGCGCAGTTCTAGGAAGTAGCCGTTGTGTTCCATAACAGGCTTACCGAACAAGCGTTGTGGTATTGTGATAGCGCCACGTCCGTCAAAGCTACGCACGTGTTCTATCTGTTTGTGCCAGTCCTCTTGCGCGTCACTTACAATGCCCTTGTTAAGCTGATCAACGTGTCGCGCGTGTCTTTGCTCGTACAACTCTTTAAGTTCTTCATTGATGTCAATGCTCTTTGCTTCAATGCGTTTGATCGCGTAATACGTGTCACCGATACGCATTATGTCGGTGTTCACGTCATACATCTCGGATTTCACTTTATCTTTCACGTGCAAACCCCTTTCGTTAGCCCCTAGGCTGAAACCTGTACATATCATATCAGCTTTAGGCTACGCTTCGGTGAATAGCCTCGGTACGTAGGGTATGTGTTTTACCTGCAGTTAACTAACGCGTGTGCGTGTTCGTTCAGCACGAACCAAGTGTCCACACCAGCTTGGTCAAGTGCTGCACTTACGCGCAACGTGTTCAAGTTAACCTGATCAGGTAGGTCTTCCAGTTTACCCACAACGTTCCCGTTGTAGTACACCTTGAAGCTGTTACCTATGCCCTGCTCTTCGGCTTGACGTGCTATCCAAGCCCCTGCCTCTGCGCGAGAGACCGTGTTGTTACTGGGTAATGAACTTGTGTCAAATGTGTTCATTGTGTCACCCCTTTCTTGTGTTACGCTCCCAGCGTATCGCTGGTCACGTTGTGTGTTAACACACGTGTCACCACCCTCTGTGATGACAATATCTTGCTTGTCAAACAGCTTGCCACAGTCAGTACACTCATACTGCGTGCCTGTATGGTCTAGCTCTAGGATAAAATGCTCACACGTATCACTCATCTACGATCACCTCCTCCCGTGATTTATTATATCTCTCTCCCTCCCGTATATATAAGGAAAGGCACTCACCTACACAACGTAGGCAAGTGCCTCGTGTTAGCCACAATTAGCAAACGTGAACGTATCGGTCTTTAGTATACGTCGTTCTATCTCGGTACTGCGTAATGAAAACGCGTGGTCACGTGTAAAGCGAACAGCATCACGTATCTCGTTAAATCTAACCTCGTGATAATCGCCGTACTCGTCATAATGCGTGGAATATCTGACAACGATAACACTTTTGAACATGATTTTCTCCCACGTGTAGTAAGTTAAAAAAAAACAAGTGCAAGGTGGACTATGCCACCTTGCACGTGTTACGTGTTACTGCCTCGGCTTTACGAACATTGTTAGCGCCATACGTACGCGATGTAATACTTCGCCTTTCGCGTTTTTAATCGAGCCACGTGGAAACGTCAAAATCGCATATAGTTCTTTGCCTGACTTTGTACTGACGCCCTCATTGAGCAGTTCTTCGAGCTTCGCCACAATACTCGCGTCTATCATTGATAGGTCAAATGTGGCGCGTGTTCCGTTCTGCTCATCTTCGCGTGGGAAAGTATAATTATTGACCTTCGCCTCGCTTTTGGTGGCTGTTTCGGGTACAGCCGTCATCTGTGAAAGTTTTAACATCAGAAACCCCTTTCGTATATACGCTTTATAGGCGCGTATTAAGCCAATGCTGGATTTTTTCCAGCCCCCAAAGTATGCCACAAGGCGCAAAATTTGTCAAGCAAAATGCCGTAAATCGTTGTGGCGCAACAGCTTACGAAATGCTCAAAACGGCACAAAACAAAATCTTGCCCAACCGACAGATGGACTGTCCCGGACACACCCGGACAAACCCTGACAAACCCTGACACCTCGAGTAGTCTTATAATGATACGTAACACGTGACACGTGAAAAAAAAAAAAAACGAGAAGAAATATTCAAAAAAAAAAAAATATAAAAAAAGAAATTATTAAGAGACAAGAAAAAAAGGGGGAATA
>Ga0180438_10000994_pt1 | contig 51974 bp, 35 predicted proteins | sample SS_ome_12_FD_132455 | JGI IMG/M metagenome (GOLD analysis project Ga0180438, IMG submission 132455) | Hypersaline lake sediment archaeal communities from the Salton Sea, California, USA - SS_3_D_2 metaG | ecosystem: Environmental > Aquatic > Non-marine Saline and Alkaline > Hypersaline >...
GGAAGCGCTTCTCCGGTCCGAAGAGCTTGGACTCGTCCACACAACAAACAACAGTCAGGACCGCCTGAACTTCGTATGCAACTGCTGTCCGTGCTGCTGTACGGTTCTCAGAGGGCTTACACAACTGAACAACCCGAACGCCTTCGCGAAAAGCCGATGGCAGGCTCAGGTCGACCCGAATGAGTGCTCGGGATGCGGGGTATGCGAGGAGGAACGCTGTCCGTTCGGCGCGGTGAAAGTGGTTGACGAAGTGGCTGAAGTCGATCCGCAACGCTGCATAGGTTGCGGCGTATGCGTGACCGCCTGCCCGTCGGAAGCTATTACGTTGATCCCGCGTGCGACGCCCGTCCCTGAAGCTCCGGCGACGGTCGTCGAAATGGCACTTAAAGTCGCCAGGCAGAAGGGTAAGCTCGACGATTTCATGCCGTTAATGGAGCGGTAATTTCGCGTAGGAGCAACCACGGTTTCCCAGTGGGCGGTTCGCGAACCGCCCCTACAATCGGATGAGGTAGGCCACGCTTCCAGGTTAAGCAAGAAGAACCTCGCCCGCGTTAGCGGAACCGTCTACTTTGCCGTCCTTCTTGACCTGCCTGCCGTTGATGAACACGGTTTCGATACCTGTCGGCGCGTTATCCGTGTCGGTCAGCGTGTTGTTGTCCTTCACAGCGTTCCAATCGAATACGGTGATGTCCGCCGCCAACCCTTTCTTGAGGAACCCTCGGTCCTTGAGGTTGACCCGCTCGGCGTTGGCGCCGGTCATCTTGCGCACGGCCTCTTCCAGCGATAGAAGCTTCCTGTCTCTCGCATACTGCAGAAGCAGCGGGAAAGAGCCGAACGCCGCGGGATTCTGAACGCCTTCGGGCGCCGGCGTCGCATCGGTCATAAAGAGGCATCCATCGTACTTCATCAGCGCCTCAATGATCTCCATGTTGCTGTACTTGTGGTTCAAAACACGCGCTATACCGCCGCTTTTTTCCGCTATCTCGATAGCTACATCGAACGGTTTCATCCCACGTTTCTCCGCGATTTCCGCCAGAAACAGACCGTTATACTCGTTCAGATCCGGATGCTGCGCGTTCGTAAGCTGGATATCCTCGTAGCCGAAACCCAACGCCATCGACATGAAACCGAGTTCTGACTCCAGACGTTTCAGCGCGCTTTCATCATGGTAGTTCGCCGGCACATTGGCCAGGAACCACGGCGGGATGACCACACTGATCACTGACGTGCCGCAATGATACGGATAGGTGTCAATCATGACGTCCACGCCGCTCGCACGCGCCTTGTCCAGCACCTCCAGACATTGCTCGTAAGTCTGGTGTGACGCCGTTCCGGCGAACATCAGGTGCGAGTACTGCAACCGCACGCCGGTCTTCTTCGCGATGTCGATCATTTCGTGCAGCGCAATCACGTTATGAGGCGTGCCGCCCTTCTTGATCTCGTATGCGGGCGATATCGACGAGTAGGCCCGGCCGTGGACCGTCACGATCTTCCCTTTCTTAGCCGTGAGCCGCGCGATCTGCTCGACCTCGTCCTCCTTGGCAAATATGCCGGGCGCATACTGCAGCCCAAAAGATGCGCCCCACGCGCCCTGGTCCATCGCCTCCTCGATCAGCGCGAGAAGCTCCTTCATCTCGTCGTCGTCCGGGGGACTCGGGTCGAACCCGCGTATCGATGCGCGTATCGTCCCGTGACCGGCCATAGTGACCAGGTTGTGGCTCAAACCCACCTTGCGCAAATGCGCGAAATACTCATCCATCGTATCCCAGCCAAGATCAGAAGCTCCAAACAGCACCGGCTTGATCCGGCTCTTGTGCCGGCTGTTTTTTCGAAAACCGGCCGCACCGTACCCGCAGTTGCCGGCCACAAACGTCGTGCACCCCTGGGCGGTGAACGGCGATTTCATATCTTCGCGACCTTCGATCGGCAAAACCCAATCCATGTGCGAGTGAACGTCAATAAAACCGGGTGCAATCACCTTCCCAGTGCAATCGATAGTCTCGCAATCGACATCGATCGGCCCGCGCGAGACCTCCTCGATCTTCGTTCCTTTGATTAGCAGGCTGCCGACCTCGCCCTTCTTGCCGGTGCCATCGACAATCAGCCCGTTCTTCAACAGCGTGCGCGGCTCCGAGACCGATGCCTCCACCAAGCCGGACCTCAGCATCCTGTGACCCAATATCAGGCCTGACGCTTGCGCTCCGAGCTTCAAGAAACCTCTGCGAGTGGTTTTGCCCTTTCGATCACTGGCGTCTTTTCCATTACCGGTCAAGGTATATCCTCCAGATCCTTCCGTAAAGAAAGGGTTCCTCACCCCCTCGAAGCCACAACTCGAATACTCTGCCCGCTTGATACTATACCAGAATAGACCCCGAATTGCGACCCGCAACGAGCCTAGCGGCCACATGGGCTCGTCCGCGCGTTGACAACCTGATCAGAGAAGCCTATACTCGGTTTGTGCCACCAGAAGCGAGTGGACAGTGCAACTTAATAGACCTCAAACCGCAATAACGCCAGATGAGTCCCCACTTGAGCGGCTCTGGCAACACCGTTATCGTGTTCTCGGACCTGAACAGAGAGGAGGGAACGTCATGAAGATCGAAAAGTTCATCTGCGGCCTCGGCACCCTGTTGATCGCGGCTCTCTGGTTGCCACCGCAAGCGATCGCGGGTGAACCGTTACCCAAGGGATGGATGGCGGGGAACGCCAAGGAGTACGAGGCGGGAATTGACCGACAGGTGTTCAAAGAGGGGCAAGCGGGAGCCTACATCAGGTCAATAGCCGCGCGGCCCGCGAGTTTCGGCACAGTTATGCAGACGTTCAGCGCGGAGAACTATCTCGGCAAACGTGTCCGCATGACCGCATTTGTGAGAGCCCACAGGATTGCGGGATGGGCGGGACTGTGGATGCGCGTGGACGGCGTAGGAGAAGAGAACCAGGGGCTGAGTTTCGATAACATGCAGAAGAGACCCATCAAAGGAACTCTGCCCTGGCAGCAGTACCACATCGTCCTCGACGTTCCCGACAACAGCGAGACTATCACCTTCGGCATTCTGCTCACCGGCATCGGACATGCCTGGTTGGACGAGTTCAAGTTCGAGATTGTGGGAAAAGACGTGCCGGTCACCGGTACCACGAAACCGCAGCTTCCGAAAGAACCGCTCAGCCCCGGATTCGAGCAAGAGCCCGACAAGAAAGACGCAACCGGACGCCCCAAAGGCCAAGGCTGATGTGGATCGTCGTACAGCTGTTTTGATAGGATATGCCGGAGACTTGGAACAATCAAAAGGAGGAGTGGAATGAGTGGAAAGAAATCGGAACCCAGAAACGTGGCTCGACGTGACTTCATGAAGACCGCTGCGGCGGCCGGAGCAGCATTCGTGCTGGCGGATTTTGGCCCGTTTGTCGATACCGTTGAAGCGAGCGACGTTTACTACAACACACTTGCGGACGCATTGAACAAGCTGCCGAACGCGTTTCCCAGAACCCAGTCGAATGTGGAGGTGCTGATCCTGAAAAAGATCTTCTCTCCGGAGGAAGCGTGGTTGGCCGGTCAGTTGGGCATTGACGTGGAGTCGGTTGACGATATCGCTAAACGTGTCGGGCTTCCTGTTGAAGAGGTCCGAGAAAGGCTGAAGAAGATGGCCGAGCGCGAGCTTGTCTGGGGCGATGTGGAAACCGGACATTACCGACTGGCAGCATTTGTCGTCGGCATCTACGAAGCCCAACTGTGGGATATGGACCACGAGTTCGCTCATCTTATCGAGGATTATTTCGATCAAGGCGGCGCCGCGCTTATGCGGCCGCGACCGGCAATCCATCGCGTGATCCCGGCACAACGTGCAGTGAAGTCCGAATGGGTTCTTCCTTATGACGATGTCAAGGCGGTTCTCATGGCAGCGACCTCGTTTCGCGTACGTAAATGTATCTGCCGCGTGCAACAAGACCATATCGGCGAACGGCGCTGCAGCTTTCCGCTCAAGACCTGTCTGAATTTCTCCTCCTACAAGCAGCCTCCCACTGACAGGGACGTTTCCAAAGAAGAGGCCCTTGCCCTGCTTGACGAGGTGGAAGCGATCGGCCTCGTTCATACCGTGACGAACGTAGCGGAAGGAATTGGATACGTCTGCAACTGCTGCGGTTGCTGCTGCGGACTGCTAAGGGGGATAACCGAGTGGGGCATCGAGAAATCTGTCGCCGCCGCGAACTATTACGCAGTTATCGACCCAGAGCAATGTACGGGATGCGGTACGTGTATCGACAGATGCCATATGAAAGCTATTTCCAAGCAGGACGGCGTGTCAGTTGTGGACAGAAACAAGTGTATCGGATGCGGGCTCTGTATGACCGGGTGCCCGCTCAACGTAGCGAGACTCGAACGGAAACCGGATGCCGAAATAGTCAATCCGCCCAAAGACTTTACGAAATGGGAGCAGGAACGTCTGAGAAACCGAGGTCTGCTGACCTGATTACCGAATATGTTGCTCACATCTGGCGATTGAGGGTGACAGAACCAGCTGTTACTCGTCGGGTTCAGAGGTATGGCGGAGAGGGGGGGATTCGAACCCCCGGGACGGAGGAAATCCGTCCAACGGTTTTCGAGACCGCCGCTTTCAACCGGACTCAGCCACCTCTCCGTAAGGTTTTCTCTCTCATTTTCTTGAAGAAAGCGAGCATCAACTGTTTTGATTCCTCAGCCATGAAACCGGATATGACTTCCGGCTGATGGTTGAGCCTTATGTCCGCAAGCAGGTTCATCAAACTGCCGGCGGCGCCCGCCTTATCGTCGAACGCGCCGAACACCACCAGCGGGATGCGCGCCTGGACTATTGCGCCGGCGCACATCGCGCACGGTTCGAGCGTTATGTACAACGTCGTATCGCTCAACCGCCATCGGCCCAGCGCGGCGGACGCCTGCGTGATCGCCAGCATCTCCGCGTGAGCCGTCGGGTCGCGCAACAGCTCTTTCTGGTTGTGCGCTTTCGCCACGATCTCGTCGCCCGAGACGATGACTGCACCGACCGGTATTTCCTCTTCCGACAGCGCGACTTCCGCCTCTTTCAGGGCGATCTTCATGAATCGCGTATGTCTTCCGCCATACAGTCCGTTTGCGTCGGAGGGTTCAGCGGACTTGCTCATGAACGCTCTACCTCTCGCGGAGCGTCTTGGTATCAGAATAGTGGCGGAGAGGGAGGGATTCGAACCCTCGGTAGACGTTTAAGCGCCTACAACACCTTAGCAGGGTGCCGCCTTCAACCAACTCGGCCACCTCTCCGACAACCGGCACTGTTCTCTCACAACCTTATAACACCCGCAATCGACCGTTGTCAACCCGGCAGAGGGGCGCACCACACAAGAGAAGTGTTTCAGATGCACAGGAACCGGAGCCAGGTCTCCGACCACCACGTCATACTGAGGCGATGTCCTGCCCCGCCGTCCGTTGGGCTTTGAGCAGGGCGTTTCCGACCGCCTCCAGCAAAGATTTCGGATCGCGTCGCTCCTCACTCATCGTCACGACGCCGATGCTTACGCTGGTCGCCGGCTCGTCATGCTCAAACGCGTGGTTCTTAACAAATCCGCAGATACGTTCCGCCAAACGCAACGCGCCTTCCTCGTCGGCTCTTGGACAACAGACAATCACCTCATCCACGCCGTACCTGCCGATAATGTCCATGCCTCTAAGACAGCTTCTTACGATGTAAACAACATCCTCGAAAAGTTTTCGGGCTGATTCCGTCCCGTAAAGGTCTTTCCACTGCTTGAAGTTGTTTATGTCAACCAAGAGGAGCGATAGAGGCTCGCGGTACCTCAACTCACGTCGCAGCTCTTTCTCCAGTTCCTCGTGAAACGCCTCGAACTGGAGGATCAGCGTCCTCTCGTCCACCCGGCACAGCTTCTTGTTGATCGTGTACAGCCTGTCCTTATCGACGGCGAGCCCAGCCAGGTTCGCCAGAAGCTTCAAGAAGGTGAGGCTGCTGCTGTCAAACGCGCCGGGCCGCTCGCTGTCACAGAACAGGTATCCAAGAGGACGAAACTGGGCTGCTATGGGTGCGCAAATTGCCGAGCTGAAGTCATGCTCGAGTTTCAGATCCTCGTACGCCGGATCAGACGGTTGCGCGTACTCCATCAAGATCGGTTTGCCCGACCAGATCGTGTCCCCTATGACGCCCGTACCGACCGGTCGGGCGTAGTTGTCAACAAACGTTTTGCTCAACCCGCGCGACGTCTTTACCTTCAGGTATTCCGATTCAGGATCGGTCAGGACCACAGCGATCGTTCGGCAACTGAACATCTTGCGGGCCAGGTCTATGATCGCGCGCAATCCCTGTTGAAGGTAAGTTTGAGAGTTGATCGTCTCGGCGGTTTCAATGAGCAGCTCAAGGATCTCGGACTGATTCATACGGCCACCTCCAGTCCCCTGCCTGGAGTCTACACCAACCGAGAGCGGCTGTCAATCAAGTTCTACCGTGTCGCAAACACAAATTCGGAGAGGTTCCTCCGCTACATTCCAGAGGAACCTCTCCTCATCTATGTCAAACTTCCCCGTGCTCAACACCTACCGCACACGAAGAAGGCAACGCTCTTCGATATGTCGCGACTAAGCTGGGGATGGGAGATCATACCCGACTGAACCTTCTCCCATCCCCATGGCTGCGGCTTCTTACTTAACCTTCACCGCAATCTGCTTCGGTTTTGCCTCTTCCTTTTTTGGCAGCGTCACTTCCAGCACACCGTCCTTGTACTCCGCCTGGATCTTCTCGGCGTCCACGGTGGCCGGCAGTTCGAAGCTGCGCTCAAAGGTGCCATACGCGCGCTCGATCCTGTGGTAATTCTCCTCTTTGACTTCATTCTCGTGTTTCCTCTCACCCTTGATGGTGAGATGGTGATCCACAACCGAGATGTCAAAGTCCTTCTTTTCAAGACCAGGCACGTCCGCCTTCACGACTATCTTGTCTTCGGTCTGGTAAACATCCACTGAAGGCGACCATACGCCCTCAAGCAGACCGGCAGTTCCGCGCTCGACCGCGGGCCACCTTGTCAGACCGAACACGCGATCCATCTCAGTCTCAAGGTCGCGTAGAGCCCTAAATGGGGTCCATTCGTATCTGGGTCTCCATCTCGTGATAGCCATCATCGTCCCCTCCTTTCACGGGTCATTTTCCTCTTCCTTTGACCAACCTTTTTCTACTTTCAATTCCGCTTATGGTTTAAGCAACCAGCGTGCCAATTGCCGTTCAGACAGCATATCCTGATGCCTGGTTTTCTAATATGTTGCTCAACAAAGACTTACGCAACTGCGGCCATCTCCTGCGCCTCGACCGGTAGACTCCAGACCGGGAACTGTTGCGTTTTGAAACAGTCAGCTCGTCCATACATGAAACGACGGTATACGAGAAACTCTGTGGAAACCGAAGCGGAACCGTGCTCTAACGAGTGAGGGTTCGGAGAGTCGGCCATCCCGCTTTAGCGGGCGCTCCTCGCCATTGCGACACTAAGACAAAGGCCCGCGAACGGGACTCCGGCCAAGAGGAGAGTTATCCTGCAAAACTCCTATCAAGGCAGCCAAAAGGGGGTGACGCCGCGATCTGGGTATGCTATGATAGCGGTCGAGTAAGTTGACAATGCGGTTGTCGTGCTCACGTCACAGAAACCACAGTCCGAGATTGTTGAGCGCAATAGCGAGAACATGGCTGTATTTGTATAGGCCAAATCATAAGAACAGAAGGTCTGAGAGAACTGCCTTGCAATCTGCACGATGATAGCGAGAATAAGCCCATGAATCACCCAATTGACCCCGTATGCGGTATGAAAGTCGATCCCAAATCAACGTCGTACGCATTCCGCAAGAGCGACCAGCCCTTCTATTTCTGCTCCGCCGGTTGCATGGAGAAGTTTCGGAAGAACCCCGACGCCTACATTCCGCGAATTGAACCTCACACCGTTGCAGAGAAAGAAGTATTGCTCGAGCAACCGGAACGCCGCTCCGACCAGAGGACTTACACGTGCCCGATGCACCCCGAGGTTCGTCAGACAGGTCCGGGTTCTTGTCCTAGCTGTGGGATGGCTCTCGAGCCGGTCCAAGCCGCCGAAGGCGAGGAGATCGACCCTGAGTTTCTCGACATGAAGAGGCGGTTGTGGATCAGCGTCATTTTCACCGTCCCGGTCTTCGTCATAGCCATGTCGGAGATGATCCCGGGCCAGCCGTTCAACACAGCCAGCTCGCGGCGTCTTTTGACATGGGTCCAATTTGTGCTGTCGACGCCCGTTGTCCTGTGGGGAGGTTGGCGCTTCTTGCAGCGAGCGTGGACTTCCATCCTGAACTTCAAGCTAAACATGTTCACTCTTATCGGGCTTGGAACAGGTGTGGCTTTCACATACAGCGCCGTGGCAACGATTGCGCCCGGCATATTCCCGGCAGCCTTCCGCGCGCACTCCGGGCAAGTGCCCGTATATTTCGAAGCGGCAGCCGTCATCACGACCCTCGTCCTTGTCGGACAGGTCCTCGAACTTAAAGCCAGACATCAGACGAGTGCCGCGCTCCGTTCGCTCCTGGAGCTGGCGCCCAAAACGGCCCGGCGTCTCGGGCACGACGGAATGGAGGTGGATATTCCCCTTGACGAAGTTAATGTGGGGGACCGCTTGCGCGTACGTCCAGGAGAGAAGGTGCCGGTCGACGGTGTCATTCTCGAAGGGTCCAGCTCCGTTGACGAGTCGATGATCACCGGCGAACCGATCCCGGCGGAGAAAGGCCCGGGTGAGAAGGTGACCGGGGCGACGGTGAACACCACCGGCAGCTTTCTGATGCGGGCAGAGCGCGTGGGGCGAGATACACTCCTCGCCCAGATCGTCTCGATGGTAAGCGAAGCACAGCGCACTCGGGCTCCCATACAGCGGGTCGCTGATCTCGTTGCAGCTTATTTCGTGCCCGCAGTTGTGGCGGTCGCCGTCATAGCCTTTGTGGTGTGGGCATTATTTGGCCCTGCGCCCTCGTTCGCTTATGCACTCGTGAACTCAGTGGCTGTCCTAATCATTGCGTGTCCGTGCGCTCTGGGTCTTGCCACTCCCATGGCTATAATGGTGGGTACAGGGCGGGGCGCGCACGCGGGGGTACTTGTGAAGAACGCGGAAACTCTTGAGGTCCTGGAAAAGGTTGATACGCTCGTTGTGGACAAGACCGGTACGCTTACCGAAGGCAAGCCGCGCGTCGTCTCAATCGAACCTGCAAAAGACTTCTCTGAAGACGACGTCCTCTGTTTTGCAGCCAGTTTGGAGAAAGGAAGCGAGCATCCCCTTGCTGCAGCAATTGTCTCTGCCGCCACGGAAAACAACCTAGCGCTTTCCGAACCAAAGGATTTTCAATCATTCACCGGCAAAGGAGTGGTCGGAACAGTGGGAAGCCAACAGGTGGTGCTCGGAACACAGGAACTTCTAAAGGAACACGGAGTCGAATCGCACCTCCTCATTTCCCGTGCGGTGGAGCTTCGTAAGGAAGGTCAGACAGTTGTTTTCTTAGCTGTGGGAAACGGACCCGCCGGCATTATCGGGATCGCCGACCCGATAAAAGCATCTACGCCCGAAGCACTACAACTGCTTCGAGATGACGGGGTCCAGATTGTCATGCTGACCGGTGACAATCGCGTTACCGCAGAGGCTGTAGCGCGTCAACTTGACATTACCGAGGTTGAAGCCGAAGTCCTCCCTCAAGAGAAACACGCAGTTGTCAAACGCCTTCAGAAAGAAGGCCGCATCGTCGCAATGGCCGGCGACGGGATCAACGACGCCCCTTCTCTTGCACAAGCTCACGTCGGCATCGCGATGGGTAGCGGTACCGACGTGGCGATGGAAAGCGCGGGCATCACACTCGTCAAAGGCGACCTCCGCGGCATTGCGCGGGCGCGGCGGCTTAGCCGGGCTACCATGCGCAACATCCGCCAGAATCTGTTCTTTGCCTTTATCTACAACGCGCTTGGCATTCCGATCGCTGCGGGCGTGCTCTACCCGCTCTTCGGCTTGTTGCTCAATCCGATGATCGCCGCGGCGGCGATGAGCTTCAGTTCCGTTTCGGTCATCACCAACTCGCTTCGGCTTCGGAAACAGCAGCTTTAAGCTTGTGCCAAGGGATGGGTACCGGTGCGGAGATACCGCCCGGAGCACGCGTGTTCGACGCTCTGACCAAGGAGAGCCCGTGCCGAGATGCGGTGCAGTTCGAACAGGCAAAGAAGGAAACTCAAGCGCCGAGAGAGACGCACTTCGACCCGGAAGTCGTTGCAGCGTTCGTTTCCATCCCTAATGAAGAATTGGAATGAATTGCTTATCAAGCTGCTGCTATGCAACGGGTGGGTAATATCCCTTGATCGCTCGTTTCACGTTGCTCTTTGTGAGCTTGGCAACGGCAATGAGTGATGCTTATTGACTTTACCGCTCCGGATTGATTATGATGAGGACGTTACCTCGCAAGAGGTACTGACCAAGCGACTAGGTCGAAAGTAAATGAAGCTATACGCTGTTCTACCCCTGGTGAGTCTACTCGGAACGCTCGTTTTCGGATGTGCATCTCCCGGAGAACGCAAGGCTTTCGAGGAACTTGCCATCGAACGGCGAACACCGTACGTAGCCGCCGACCGGGCGTACGCTCGCCACGATCTGCCCGTTCTCACCGAGGATTCTACCCTTTCCGATTACCTTGCGTACGCCGCTCTGAACAACCCTGGGTTGGAAGCGGCTTTCAACCGTTGGAAAGCTGCTCTCGAGAGGGTTCCTCAAGTTCGGTCGCTCCCGGACCCAAGATTCAACTACGCGTATTTCATCCGCGAGGTGGAGACCCGGGTTGGTCCGCAGGAGCACAGGGTCGGTCTCGCACAGATGTTTCCCTGGTTTGGCAAGCTGGAGTTGATGCAGGATGTCGCTCTCGAGGCCGCCAACGCCGAGAGACAGCGATACGAGGCGGCAAAACTCAGGCTCTTTTACCAGGTCAAGACAGCCTATTACGAGTTTTACTACCTGGGCCGCGCTATTGCGATCACGGAAGAGAATGTGCAGTTGATGACATATCTCGAGGCGGTAGCGAGAACTAAGTACAAGGTCGGCGCGCCAACATATGCAGCGGTCGTGAAGGCGCAGGTTGAACTGGGCAAATTGGAGGACAAACTACGGGCGTTGCGCGATTTCGCCGAGCCGGTGACTGCGCAACTCAACGCGGCGCTGAACCGCCCCTCAGACGCTTCTCTCCCGCTTCCCACCGCAATCTCCGAAGAACAAGTCGTTCTATCAGAGGACCAGCTTCTCTCCTGGCTCAAGGAACGAAACCCCGAGCTGAAAGCCATAGATTCGATTGCCGCAAAGGAGAGAGCCGCCGCTGATCTGGCCAGGAAAGACTTCTTCCCGGACATCACCGTGGGAGTGGATTATATCGAGACAGACAGTGCACGCATGGCCGGCACGCCGGATAGCGGCAAAGACCCGGTCGTCGGGATGATCTCGGTCAATTTGCCCATATGGCGCGACAAGTACCGTGCGGCTGAGAGAGAGGCGAGAGCCCGCCAGGAAGCTTCGCTCAAAGAACGCAGTAACCGCGAGAACAGTCTTGTCGCCAGCCTGGAAATGGCCCTGTACGGTTTCCGCGACGCCGAAAGAAAGATCGACCTGTACAGAGACACATTAATGCCGAAGGCAAAGCAGTCGCTCAAGGTCACTCAACAAGCTTATGAAGCGGGCACGACCGATTTCCTGGACGTGATTGACGCGCAGAGGGCGCTGCTGGAATTTGAGCTCTCTTACGAGCGAGCACTTGTTAATCGTGCACAGAGGTTGGCTGAAATCGAGATGCTCGTCGGTGTGGAGGTTCCCCGCCACAAAGCCTCCGCTGACGATCCTTGAACTCGTCGGCCAACCGGAAAGGAACAACATCTGTTCAAGCTGATTCGAAACACCTCAAGAGCTGTCTCGAGAGGCCGGGCGAAAAGAACCGGCGGCAGTCTGACAACTCGTAGCTAGCTACCGCCTTTTGAAGAGATCCAATAAGGAGGGCAAAACGTGAAAGCGAATTTGCATATCACTATTCTCTTGGCATTGTTGATCTCTGTTGTTCCTGCGTGGGGAGCGCGCGCAAACGCAGAAGAGCCTGCGCGCGAGACGCCCGCCTTTGCTTGGTACAGGCTAATAGTGCCGGTCGGGATTGCCACGCTTTCGCTTCTGGTTCTGACGTTTCTGGCCGGCTGGTTCATGCGAATAAAAAGAAAACTTCTGTTCAAATGGCACAGGCGTCTTGCTATTGCGACGCTTATTGCGGCATTGTGCCATCTGCTTTTGGTGATTCTATTCCGTTGATGTGTCGAAGACGCGACTCTGGTAAGAGAGGTGTTACGTTATGAAAGCGTTCTTGAAGAGAATCCAGCAGCCCCGCTACAAGCTCGTGTTGGTCCTCGTGCTTGTTGCTTTTGCCTTTGCGTTGGGGTACCTCCTGCGAGGCGGAACTTCACAGACTGCGGGATCCAAGGCGGTAGAGCAACCGGAGGAAGCGAAGGTTCAGGTGTGGACCTGCTCGATGCACCCGCAAATACGTCAACCCAAGCCGGGCAAATGCCCCATCTGCGGAATGGACCTGATACCGGTGACGACCGGTGAGGCAGGTGACGAGGCCGGGCCGCGTGAATTGAAACTGAGTCCCGAAGCTATCGCGTTGGCTGAGATAGAAGTCGCACCGGTCGAACGTAAGACGGTATCAGCAGAAATCAGAATGGTCGGCAAGATCGACTATGACGAAACGCGTCTTAAGTCCATCACCACGCGATTTCCCGGTCGCCTCGACCGGCTCTTTGTCGATTACACTGGCATGTCCGTCAGCCAAGGCGATCATATGGCGGAGATCTACAGCCCCGAACTGCTCACTGCCCAGGAGGAGCTTCTGCAGGGTTTACGGACCGTGAAGGAGCTTGAGCGCAGCGACTTGGCCAGCATAAGGGAAACTGCACAGCAGACCGTTGAAGCAGCTCGCGAGAAGCTCCGTCTATGGGGATTGACGCAAGACCAGATTCACAACATCGAGACACGCGGTGTGCCAACCGACCACGTCACCATCTATGCCCCGATGAGCGGCATCGTCATCCATAAGAACGCGCAGGTAGGAATGTATGTGAACACCGGCAGCCGGATTTACACGATCGCCGACCTGTCTAAGGTCTGGGCAAAGCTGGACGCGTATGAGTCGGACTTCGAATGGCTTAAGTATGGGCAGCAGGTGGAGTTCGAGACCGAGTCGTACCCCGGCGAGGTTTTCACCGGGAAAATAGCGTTTATCGACCCGGTTCTCGCCGCAAAGACACGTACGATCAAGGTGCGTGTCAACCTCCCGAATCCTGATGGCAAGCTCAAGCCGGAGATGTTCGTGCGCGCCACGGTTCGCTCGGAAGTGGCCGCGGGCGGCAAGGTGGTTGAACCGGACCTGGCTGGAAAGTGGATGTGCCCGATGCACCCGGAGATCGTAAAGGACGAGCCCGGAGCTTGCGACATATGCGAAATGCCGTTGGCCAAAACCGAATCGCTCGGTTACGTCTCGGCGGACGCAGTCAAGGGAGACGTGGCACCGCTGGTGATACCGGCGTCCGCACCGCTTATCACCGGCAAGCGTGCGGTCGTCTATGTCAAAGTCCCAGACAAGGACGGCGTATTCGAGGGCCGTGAGATCGTGCTAGGTCCCCGCGCCGGTGACTACTACATGGTGCAGGAGGGGTTGCAGGAGGGCGAGCTGGTGGTGGTCAACGGCAACTTTAAGATCGACAGCGCGCTGCAGATTCTCGCCAAGCCAAGCATGATGAGCCCGGAAGGCAGAGCGCCCACGCCGGGCCATCACCATGGCGCTGCCATGCCGGCCGGGCCTGCCGCACAAAAAGACGAAGCGCCAAGCGCTTTCCAAGCCCAACTGCGTACACTGTACGAGGCGTATCTGACGCTCCACGACGCCCTTGCCAGCGACAGCAAAGATAAGGCTGTCCAGGCCGTCAAAACCGCCCGCGACGCGCTAGCCGCGGTTGACATGAAGCTGCTTGAGGGAGAGTCGCACACAAGGTGGATGAAACATCAGGCAAATCTCGCCAGGACGATCGAGATTATGGTCGACGCCGGCACTATCGAGTCGATCCGCGCTGGATTCGCACCCATGTCGGAAGAGCTTGCGGCAGTAATACGTAGCTTCGGGATAGGAACCGAACAGCCGATATACCTATTGAAATGCCCAATGGCGTTCGACGGGCGCGGTGCTAGGTGGCTCCAGAAAACCAAGGAGACGCGCAACCCGTATTTCGGCGCCGCTATGCTCCAGTGCGGGGCGGTAGTCGAGACCCTGTCTGCAAGTGCATCCCAGGGCGCCGGGGGACACCACCATGAGTGACAACCACGAGGTTCCCTTCAGCGGCGACGGCGGCAGGATGTCCCTCCTCGACAGGATCATCCGGTTCTGCCTGGATAACAAACTTGTCGTGTTAATGCTGACGCTCGCCATCGTTGTCGCCGGCGTCAGGGCAGCACCGTTTGACTGGGACGTGCCGTGGCTGCCCCGAAACCCTGTTCCCGTAGACGCCATACCCGACATCGGCGAGAACCAGCAGATCGTGTTCACCGAATGGATGGGGCGGTCACCTCAGGACGTCGAGGACCAGATAACTTACCCTCTGACCGTCTCGCTGCTCGGCATCCCGGGCGTCAGAACCGTCCGCAGCTACTCGATGTTCGGTTTCTCGACCATTTACATCATCTTCAAGGACAACGTGGATTTCTACTGGTCGCGCAGCCGCGTGTTGGAGAAGTTAAATAGTCTGCCTGCGGGAACAATGCCGGAAGGTGTCCAACCGGCTCTCGGACCGGACGCGACCGCGCTCGGACAGATATTCTGGTACACACTGGAGGGACGAGACGAGGACGGCTACCCGACCGGAGGTTGGGACCTTCACGAGCTACGGTCGATCCAGGACTGGCACGTCCGTGACTCCCTGCTGTCCGCAGACGGGATTAGCGAGGTGGCGTCGGTCGGCGGGTTCGTACAGGAATACCAGATCGACGTGGACCCCGACGCGATGCGCGCTCATCGCGTGACGCTCGACGAGGTGTTCACGGCTGTCAAGATGTCCAACGTTGACGTGGGCGCCCGCACCATCGAGGTCAACAAGGTCGAGTACGTGATCCGCGGACTGGGGTTCATTGAGAGCCTCAGCGATATCGAGAACAGCGTCATCAAGGTGAACGAGAACGTGCCCATTTACGTCAAGAACGTCGCAAAAGTGGCGCTCGGACCGGCGCTCCGTAGAGGTGCGCTGGACAAAGGCGGCGCCGAAGCCGTCGGCGGCGTGGTTGTCGTGCGTTACGGCGAAAACCCGCTCGCGGCTATAAAGAACGTGAAGGATAAGATCGCCGAGATTGCGCCCGGACTGCCGGCAAAGGCGGTCATCGACTTCAAGATGGTCTCAAGAGTTGATGTCGAGAGATTTGCGCAGGAGCATGGGTTCAAGGCGTTCGATGGTGCCAGGCTGAACCGGGACGCATGGCTCGAGTGGTTGCGATCCACCCCGCGCGAACAACGCCCGAATTGGATCACGCTGAGTCAGGTTACCATAGTCCCGTTTTACGACCGAACCGGCCTGATCCACGAGACTCTCGGCACGCTCAACAAGGCGTTGGTTGAAGAGATACTCGTCACCATCATTGTCGTGATCATCATGTTGATACACCTGCGCAGCTCGATGCTCGTGAGCGGTATGCTACCGCTTGCCGTGCTGATGTGTTTTATCGCAATGAAGCTTTTCCGCGTGGACGCAAACATCGTCGCGCTGTCCGGTATCGCCATCGCGATAGGGACCATCGTGGATATGGGAATCATCGTCTGCGAAAACATACTCAGGCGGTTGGACGAAGCCGGGCCCGACGAAGGAAACACGTTGGAGATAGTGTTCCGCGCGGCCAGCGAGGTTGGCGGTGCCGTTCTCACCGCTATTGCCACAACCGTAGTGAGCTTCCTGCCGGTGTTCACCATGACAGCCGCCGAGGGCAAGCTGTTCAAACCGCTGGCGTTCACGAAAACGTTCGCGCTGCTCGCCTCGGTGATTATTGCGCTGACGGTAATTCCCGCCCTTGCACACGTTCTGTTCACATGGCGGTTCCCATCACGGAAACTGAAGAACGTTCTTATGGGGTGTCTGGTTGCGGTCGGCGTCGTGAGTGCGATCGCCGGTTTGCGTGTTTCAGGAATCATCCTGATGGGATTCGGCCTGTACTACCTTTTCGCGGAACGCCTACCGGAAAAAGTGCGCAGGTTCGGCCCGTGGACGGCCATTGTAGTAGCGGTCGTTTGTGTGGCCGTACTCCTTACAAACCACTGGCAACCGCTGGGTCCCGCGGCGGGATTCGCGCGGAACTTCATCATAGTCGTTGCACCTATTGGCGGGCTCCTGGCATTCTTCCGGCTATTTCAATACATCTATGCCCCGATACTGCGTTGGTGTCTGGCGCACAAGCTTCTCTTCCTTTCCATTCCCATCGTACTCATATTCGTTGGCGGATTGGTCTGGTTCGGGTTTGACCGGCTTTTCGTATGGGCACCCCGTCCGATCCGCACGAGCCGACCGGTCTCTTATGCAGCGCACAAGTTCCCCGGACTGGGCAAGGAGTTCATGCCGCCGCTGGACGAAGGTTCCTTTTTGTACATGCCCACCACAATGCCGCACGCCTCGATCGGCGAAGCGCTCGACGTACTCCAGAAAATGGATATGGCGTTCAACACGATCCCCGAAATAGAGTCGGTCGTGGGCAAGATCGGACGCGCGGAAACGCCGCTCGATCCGGCACCCATCTCGATGATCGAAACCGTAATCAACTATAAGCCTGAGTACATCACCGACGAGCAAGGACATCGCGTTAACTTCCGGTACGACCGAGCACGCGGCGAGTTCGTGAGAGACGAGAGCGGCGAACTTATCCCGGACCCGCGCGGGCGTCCCTATCGACAATGGCGCGACCACATAAAAAGCCCCGACGACATATGGGACGAGATCGCCAGGGCCGCCCGGATACCCGGTACCACCGGCGCACCGCCACTTCAGCCGATAATGGCCCGCATCGTCATGTTGCAGAGCGGGATGCGTGCGCCGATGGGCGTGAAGGTCAAAGGTCCCGACCTGGATACCATCGAACTGGTAGGTCTGGAGATCGAGCGGCTGCTCAAGGAAGTCCCGAGTGTCGAACCGTCAGCGGTTATCGCCGACCGCATCGTGGGCAAGCCTTATCGGGAGATCGATATCGACCGGGAAGCGATAGCTCGATACGGAATGAAGATACAGCAGGTTCAGAACGCAATCGAGGTGGCGATTGGCGGACGCAAAGTCACGACCACTGTCGAAGGACGCGAACGATACCCGGTACGCGTCCGCTACATGCGGGAGCTGCGCGATCAGATTGAAACGCTCGGCAGAGTGCTGGTGCCTGCGCCCGACGGAACGCAGATACCGCTCCAACAGTTGGCGGAAATACGGTACGTGCGCGGACCGCAGGCTATCAAGAGCGAAAAAGCCGCCCTGATCGGGTACGTGCTTTTTGACAAGAAGCCCGGTTACGCCGAGGTGGATGTCGTCGAGGATTGCCAGCAGTACTTGAAAGCGAAGATCGAAAACGGCGATCTCCTGCTTCCGGCGGGAGTGAGCTACGCTTTCGCGGGCACGTACGAGAACCAGATTCGGTCACAGAGAACGCTTTCCATAGTTCTGCCGCTCGCGCTATTCGTCATATTCATGATACTCTACTTTCAGTTCCGCTCGGTTTCCACGACACTACTGGTCTTTTCGGGCATTATTGTCGCGTGGGCAGGCGGGTTCATCTTGATCTGGCTCTACTCTCAGCCGTGGTTCTTGAACTTCAGCCTTTTCGGCACCAGCCTGCGCGACCTGTTCCAGGTGCACGCGATAAACTTGAGCGTGGCGATCTGGGTCGGGTTCCTGGCGCTTTTCGGTATAGCTTCGGACAACGGCGTGGTGATCGCCACGTACCTCAATCAGAGTTTCGCCGCCCGAAGTATCACGTCCATTCAGGACGTGCGCAACGCCACGGTGGATGGTGCTGTCCGCCGCATCCGGCCGTGTCTGATGACATCAGCAACCACCATCCTCGCGCTCATTCCGGTGCTGACATCCACCGGCCGTGGATCGGACATCATGGTACCGATGGCGATCCCGTCCTTCGGCGGCATGCTCGTAGTACTCGTATCCGTCTTTGTCGTGCCGGTGCTGTATTGCGCCATCCAGGAGTTGAGATTAAGGGTCGGACGGGGGGACGCAGGCGACGAAGAGTAGACAGCTTCAGAAAAAGGGTACAGACACGTCTCCGGCCTCGCTGCGCTTGTGTCAGTCCCCATTTTCTTAAGAGTAGAGTAAGTAAACGATGAGTTGGCAGATTCAACGGAGGATCCGAAGGAGGTGAAATACTGTGAAGAAACTCCTAGCACTCGCAATCCTGATCGCTCTAGTTGGGACACTGGCCTTCGGCATTGCCGGTTGCAAGAAGAGCGAGGAGGCCGCCGGCGAGACAAAGGTGGAAGAGTCCGCCGCGCAGTATGCTTGTCCGATGAAGTGTGAGGATGACAAGACATACCCCAACGCTGGCGACTGTCCAGTATGCGGGATGGCGCTGAAAAAAGTCGAGTAAAGCTGCCAGAACCGATAAACGAGATCTAGCTCTTGGCGTGTGTCCGAGTGGCTGCAGACTACCCCTGTGTCCGCAACCTCGCCTCACAGACCGAGCTGGTACTTTCTCACCGCCCGGTTATGCTCGCTCAGCGTCTTGGAAAAGTAGTGCGAACCGTTGTTCATCGACACGAAATAGAAGTGCTCCGTATCCTCAGGATGGAGCGCTGCCCGCAACGCGGTTCTTCCCGGGTTGCAGATAGGTCCCGGCGGCAGTCCCTTATAGATGTATGAGTTATAGGGCGAGTCGTGGTCGAGATCCGCGTACGTCAAACGCTGCCCATACTTGTTTAGCGCATACTGAATCGTGACGTCACAGTCCAGCCGCATGTTCGTTCGGAGCCGGTTGTATATCACCCCGGCTATACGCGGTTTTTCACTCGCAAGAAGCGCTTCTTTCTCGACTATCGACGCTATCGTAACGATGTCGAACAGGTCGAGCTCATCGGTAAGGGTCGCCCCCTCGGATTCCTGCCGGTACACCTCCTCGAACCGATGGACCATCATCGAAACCAGGTTTTCCTCACTTTCCTCACCGGAAATGTAATAGGTGTCAGGGAAGAGATACCCCTCGAGCGTATCGTTGCGTACGCTCAACATATTCAGCAACCGCTCGTTTCCGGTCTCCGTGAGAAACGCATTCCTGGAGGCAAGGCCGCGCCGTTCCAACCGCTGCGCGACCTGCTCTATCGTAAGACCTTCGGGCACCGTCACTCGCCGCATAATGGCGCTTCCTGAAGTCAGTTTTCTGACCGCGGCGATCGGAGCCATTCCCGTACACAACTGGTAATCGCCGAACTTCAGCTCTCTCTCCCCGCCCAGCACCTTCGCGGCGAACAGAAACAAGTAACGGTTGCGCACGATCCCGCTCTCGACCAGCTTGTCGGCTATCCCCACCGCCGACGCACCCTTCGCTATATGTATGTACCTGGGGTTACCCGCTTCCTCGCTCGGCAGACACAACGCGCCGACAACTCGCAGGAAGACGTACAGGATTATCAGACCCGCGAGAGACGCTATAGCGAATATCCTGTCACCTTTTCGTCCCTGGTTCATTCAGACTCGTCCCCTGTCACGTCCTGGTGGGCGTCAATATAGCTCTGCAAAATGATCTGCGCCGCAATCTTGTCGACCACATCCCGGCGCTTTCTACGTCTCACACCGCCCTTTATCAGATGACGCTCCGCCTGTTTCGTCGACAACCTTTCATCGCTCATCTCGACCGGTATACCCGATCGTTCCGCAAGCTTGCGCGCGAACTGCGCGACACCGTCCGCCTCAACACCGCGCGAACCGTCCAGTCTGAGCGGCAACCCGACGATGAAGCGTTCACCGCCTTTCTCCCGTGCGATGTCGGACAGGGCACGAACATCTTGATCGACGCCGCGTCTCTCGATCACGCACTCCGGTAAAGCTACGATCCGCTCCTCGTCGCTCACGGCTACCCCGATACGCCGCTCGCCGACGTCGAGCCCTATCAATCTGCGCCCAAGTCCGTCAGACTCCATCAACTCCGCCTTTGCCCTGCGTCTGCCAGTGCTCCGTCTTCACAACTCAGGGGCGGTTCGCTCGCCGGAAAATCGCGTTTCCGACCAACCGCCCCCTGATCGCTTGCTGGAAACCTGTGCAACCTACTGACTCTGCGCCGCCATCAACCTCTCTACAATCGTCTCGACCTGGCCCAGCGCCCGGTCAAGCTCGCTCACGCTCTTCCCGCCTGCCTGCGCCATGTCGGCCCTGCCGCCGCCACCGCCGCCGACCAGCCGCGCGACCTCCTGCACGAGCCTGTCCGCGCGTATCCTGGAAACCAAATCCTCGGTGACCACAACAACCAACGCCACTTTGTCGTCGACTGCGGACCCCAACACGACAATACCCGAGCCCATTCGCTCCTTAAACGAGTCAGCCATCGTGCGGAGCTGTCTCTGGTCCGCGCCGTCCGACCTCAACACTAAAAGCTTGGCGTCAGCAACCGTTTTCACCTGCGACATGACATCCGCCGCCTGACCGCTCGCTAGCTTGTGCTTGAGCCGGTCGATCTCTTTGCCGAGCCTTTTGTTGTCCTCGAGGACCGTCTCAACCCGAGCTGCGGACTCCAAAGCCGGCGCACCGACGAGCTCCGATATCCTGGTCAGCTCGCGGTCCTCCGCCCCGAGACGATCTATGGCAGCCTGACCGCACACCGCCTCTATTCTGCGCACTCCAGCTGCAACAGAACCCGCTGAAACGATCTTGAAATAACCGATATCGCCCGTACGTTTTACGTGAGTGCCCCCGCAAAGCTCCAGACTTTGTTTGCCGACGCCCACCGCGCGCACCGCATCGCTGTACTTCTCGCCGAAAAGAGCTATCGCACCTTTTTCACGCGCCTCCTTCAGCGGCATAACTTGCGCCTTGACCAGCAGGTTGCGTCGGGCCACCCTGTTCACCTCAGACTCGATCTCGCGCAGAACCTCCGGCTTGATCGCCTCAAAATGGGTGAAATCGAACCGCAACCTGTCGGCTGCAACGAGCGACCCTGACTGGTGCACGTGGTCGCCGAGCTTATGCCTTAGCACGCTCTGCAAAATATGAGTCGCGCTGTGGTGACACGCGATCTCCTGTCTTCGCTCCTCGTCAACGCGAGCGGTCACCGACAAACCTCGTCTCAATCGACCTCTCTTCACCTTCACCCGGTGAACGACGAGCCCCTCGACCGGCGACTGGACGTCGAGCACGTCCGCCAGAAAACCTCGCGCCGATAGCGTGCCCCGGTCGGCAACCTGGCCCCCTTTCTCCGCATAGAACGGCGTCCCGTCCAGCACGACCTCCGCTTCCTCGTCCTTTACGACGGTTTCCCGGTCACCGACTATCGCTTCGACTCTCGCCTTGGCCTTCATCCTGGCGTAACCGACAAAACTGGTCTCACCCAGCTTGTCTCTAAGCTCCAGATATGCAGGCACCATGCTCTCATCTCCGGTACCGGTCCAGCTACTGCGCGCCCGTTCCCGCTGTTTCTCCATCTCTGCCTCAAAACCTGCCCGGTCCAACGTATACCCCCTGTCCGCGGCGACGTCATCGGCTAGCTCGAGCGGGAACCCGTAAGTGTCGTAGAGGCGAAATAGCTGCTTTCCGGGAACCTCCTTCGCACCGGACTTCTCCATCTGCTCGAAAACCTCATCCAGCAGAGCCATGCCCTGGAGCAGCGTGTCGTGGAACCGTTCCTCCTCGCTCAGTATCAGTGTGGCGATCTGAGTCCGGGCCTGTTCGAGCTGCGGGTAGGCGCCGTGCATCCTATCGACAACGCTCTCGGCTACCCTGTGGAAGAACGGCTTCTCGATGCCCAGATCGCGACCGTATCGCGCAGCGCGACGCAGAATCCGCCGGGCCACGTATCCGCGACCCTCGTTCGATGGGAGTACACCTTCCGAGATGAGGAATGCCAGCGCTCGCGCATGGTCCGAGATGACGCGGTACGCTACTATCCCCTCCTCCAAATGCACACCGGCTATTTCCTTCACTGATTCCATCATGGGCTTCAAGAGGTCGGTCTCGAACACGCTCCCCACGCCCTGGACGACCGCAGCTAGCCGTTCGAGCCCCATTCCCGTGTCGATACCACGGTTCTTAAGCGGTCCCCGGGTACCGTCTTCGGCCTGATCATACTGCGGAAAAACCAGGTTCCACAACTCGACAAATCTGCCGCAATCGCATCCCGGTGAGCACTCCCTTCTCCCACAGCCTTGACCGACGCCCTGGTCGACGTGTATCTCCGAACAAGGCCCGCACGCGCCGGCATCGCCCGCGGGTCCCCAGAAGTTGTCCTTAACTCCCAACCGCACTATCCTATCTTCGGGTATACCTATCACTTTATGCCAGATCTCGGCCGCCTCATCGTCCTCCTCATACACCGTGATCCACAGCGGTTCCTTCGGCATCTCGAGCACTTCCGTGACGTACTCCCACGCCCACTCTATCGCCTCCCGCTTGAAATAGTCGCCGAACGAGAAGTTACCCAGCATCTCGAAAAAGGTCGTGTGTCGTTTCGTCTTCCCGACTTCTTCAAGATCGTTGTGTTTGCCTCCAGCGCGCAGACACGGCTGGCACGTTGCTGCGCGCCTGTACGGAACGGGTACTAGACCGGTGTAGTACGGCTTGAACTGGACCATTCCCGCGCTAGTGAACAGCAATGTCGGGTCGCCTGACGGCACCAACGTGTCCGGCCTCTCGATAACGTGGTTGCGCTCCTCAAAAAAGCGCAGAAACCCCTGTCTCAGTTGTTCGCTCGTCATCTTTTCCATAGTCTAAAACACCAGCACTCCGAAAAAACGCTCTGGAGCTACCGCGATCGTCTCATGCACAGCCAAATTCGGGCAAGCGAGTCTGGGTAGAATACAGGACTCCCCCCTAGCCCGCTTGATTATACCACAATCGAGCGACCTACTCCAAACTCGCGGTGGAATAGGAAGGTGGTGGAGTTGCTTGCTCGATCGCCCCAGGATCACTATTGAAGCTCTTCTTGAATGCTACTGACAACTATTTTGAGTAATTCGTCCAGGGGAGTGGTGGGTTCGTACCCGATCAGACTCTTGATCTTCGTCAGGTCCGGGACCCTGCGTTTCAGATCGTCAACCTTCTGGCCGTACGCCTCGTCGTAAGGCACAAGAACGATGTCCGATTCACTGTTCGCGAGCCGCTTGATGGTCTTAGCCAGATCGATGATCCTGATTTCCTGGTCGCTGCCCAGGTTGAACACGTCCCCGACCGCCCGGGGCTCTTCGGCGAGCTTCAGTAGCGCTGCGACAATGTCCTTAACATAGACGAAGGACCGAGTCTGCTCCCCGGACCCGAAAACGCGTATCGGTTCGCCGCGCAAAGCCGCTCTGATAAACCTCGGCACCACCATTCCGTACTGTCCGGTCTGTCTCGGCCCGATCGTGTTAAACGGTCTGACGATGACCACCGGCAACCCGAACTGCTTATGGTACGCGAGCGCCAGAAACTCGTCGATCATCTTCGAACACGAATAGCTCCACCGGCTCTGTATCGTCGCCCCCAGAACCGCATCGTCCTCCTCGCCGAACGGCACCTCTTCGCTCTTGCCGTAGATCTCCGAAGTTGACGCCAGCATCACCTTCTTGTTGAACCGATTGGCGGTTTCAAGAACCACCTCGGACCCCCGAATGTTCGTCTCGATAGTCCGCACCGGGTCCGCCACTATCAGCTCCACACCGACCGCAGCGGCGAGGTGGAACACGATGTCGCACCGTTCCGTCAGCAGCGTCATGGTCTGCTCGTTCAGTATCGAATCCTTGACGAGATGGAACGCGTCGTCCTGAAGCAGATGCTCTATATTCGCCAGACGTCCCGTTGACAGATCGTCAATTACATCAACCGTAACACCGCGTGCCAACAACTCTTCGCACAAGTGCGACCCGATAAACCCCGCGCCGCCAGTCACCAGAGCCCGGCTAAACCCAGTCGAATCCAATCGCGTGTCCTCCGCTTTAAGCAGTACCTATAGCCTCTTTTCCCTCTCCACAGCCCGGTGTAATCTAGCATAGTCCCGCCAGTGCGTCAAGCAACATGCGCTCAGACCACAGTCGCTCTTGCGCCGGACGCGCCATCTGCGCTATGATTCTTGAGGGGCGGAGGTGGACGCGGAAACAAGCGCGAGTTCGAGGGTGCATAGCATGGGTAAGAAGGTTAAGAGCGCGTACGAGTCGGCGTTGGAACGGTTGGGGTTGAGCGATACCCCTAAACGAGACACGTTGACCAAGAAGCAGAAAGAGAAACTGGCGGAGATCGATCGCGTGTACGCCGCCAAAGCGGCCGAACGAAAAATACTGGCCGAAAACGAGATGGCCAAACTTGCAAAACAGGGAAAGTTCGAGGAGATCACTACGGTAAAGGATAGGTTGGTTCAGAAGTTGGGCGAGCTCGAGGAGGAGAAAAAGCGAGAGAAGAAAGAGGTCCGGTCGAAAAAGGGCTGAATGACGGACCGGACGAGAAAGGAGCGGTATCATGGCCAAGCTTTTCGGCGTCGAGGTAAGACCGGACGAGCTGAGAAAACGGGTCGGCGATATGGGTCAGATCGCCGGATACAAGCGGTACGAGCTGAGAGAAGGCAACCGTAAAGGTGTCGAAGCCGTCGATCTGTGGAACGCGACCGGTCTTGACTTCACCGTGCTGGTGGATCGCGGGCTGGATATCTTCTCCGCTTCCTATTGCGGCCGGTCGCTGTGCTGGCATTCGTCAACGGGTCCGATCGCGCCGGGCTTTTACGAACCTGAAGGGCTCGGATGGCTCAGGGGCTTCCAGGGCGGACTGATGACGACGTGCGGATTAACTTATGCGGGAGCTCCCTGCGAGGACCAGGGCGAACCGCTTGGGCTGCACGGCAGGGCATCGTACACTCCGGCCACCCAGGTCGAGACCGGCACACAATGGGTCGGCGACCGGTACGGCGTGTGGGTCGCCGGCAAGATCCGCGAAACGCGGGTGTTCGGCGCCAACCTGTTGGTTTCCAGGAGGATATCTACGGTTATGTGCGAACCCAGAATTTTCGTGCACGATATCGTGGACAACGAGGGGTTCGAGCGCACGCCGTTCATGCTGTTGTATCACATCAACATGGGCTATCCCGTCGTTGACAGCGGTTCCGTTCTCGTATGTCCCGTGCTGACGGTCACTCCCCGCGACGAAGAGGCCGCCGATGGTCTCGCAAACTGCCGCAGGTTCCACAAACCGCGCAAAGGCTACGCGGAAAAGTGCTACTACTACGAGCTCGGCGCCGACACCGAGGGTATGGTGTACGCGGGCGTCGTGAACAAAAAATCCGACGGCGGACGAGGTTTCGGCGCGTACATCAAGTACAGGAAAGAGGAGCTGCCCCATTTCGTCGAATGGAAGATGATGGGCGAGGGCACCTACGTGGTCGGAATGGAACCGGGGAACTGTCTGGTGAGCGGACGTAGCGTCGAAAGAGAAGAGGGCCGGCTCAAGTTTCTCGAACCCGGTCAGAGAGCGGAGTTCCACCTCGAGATCGGGGTGCTGGCCTCGAAACGCGACATCAACGCGTTCGAGAAGAAGGTCGAGGCCTGCGCCCGAAACAGGTGAGCCGTATCACAAGTACGGCTACCTATCGACACGCCGTCTGTCAACAAAGCAGGAACTCGTGGCCGATTCACGCGCCTTTCGGTGCACTTCACTCAGTACCTGAAACATCCGATCGGCGCTCCTGTACTTTCTATGCTGATTGTGAGCGACTCCGACCGAGACCTTCGGCGCCGGCTGCGTTGCCCCTTGCGCAAGAAGATTCCCGCGGCCGCCCGACCGCGCGATATCCGAATCGAACTTCTGAATAAGCTGCTTGCAGAACCGTTCGTATTTGTCGAGATTGAGCACCACGACAAAGTGAGCGCCCCCAAGGTGCCCCGTAAAAATCTCATAGACCTGCGTTTCTTCCGCGACGGTGGAGATGAGCTGCGCCACGTCCCGGACGACTTCGGACCCGTTGGGACTCGCCGCTTCGATGTAACAAGCCGCGATCGCCTCGCCGCGCGCCAGCTTATGGTTGATCTCCCGTTTGACGGCTTCCATGCCGTACATACCGGTTACCGGGTTGCGCTTTGCCGCCTCCTCCCGCAGTATGAGAAGTCTCTGGATTTTCCTTATCACGTCCTGAGCGGCTGCCATAGGCTTCATCAGAAAATCGTCGGCACCCTGCTCCATGCAGTGCATAACTTCCGTTTCGTCGTCCGCAACCGCGAGAACCATGATAGGGATCGTATAGAGCAGCGGGTCGCGCCTTATCATCCTGCACAACCGGAACCCGCTCACCTCGGACATCATCAGGTCGAGCACGACAAGATCCGGTCGCGCCTTCTTGAGCTCAACGAAAGCCCGGCCGCCATCGCTTATAAAAAAGCACTCGTGACCGCTGGTGGCCAGCTTTTCCCTGAACACCTCACAGAAACTCTTCTCATCGTCTACTACAACAATTCTGCTCATCTGTCCTTCCCCCATACGTTATGAGAACATCGCCGCGTCTTGCACGCCGGCCTCAACCTGCGCCAAAAATAATTCCGCCTATCCTTACACGACCACCTGATCGTCCTCTCTAAGAGGTGGAACCCCGACGATCAGCGCGCGAAAATCGCCCCAACCGCGATGGGGCGTTCCCGGCTCTATCATTATGCACGTTCCCGGTTCGAGCTTCACCGTACCGTCGCCCACCTCAAGCGTCCCATGGCCTTCGATTATATAGTAGAACTCGGTGCACTCGTTATGGTAGTGCTTCTCTGAATCCTGGATATGCACGACATGGATGTTCGCGCCGGGATTGTCATTTCCCGTGAACAGCCTCACACTCGTTCCGCACAAGCATTCGACTCCTTGCACTTCTGAGAGTTTCCTCACACAGTATCCACTCGACATACCCTCTCCTTCATCGTGAGCCGTAGAAAAGTCCTTCGAACACACTAATTAAACGCTGCGGCTGAACGATTTGTTCCTTTCTATTTCGGCCGGACCCGGACCTTCTTGTCGTAAAACGTCTCGAATATCTCCTCCAAAGCGCGCGTGAGCTGTTTCGCCTCGTAGTTCCGCGCAACCTTCTCGTGTCCGGCCTCACCCATTCGCGTGCACAGGTCGGGATCCTGCAACAGCGTGATGACTGCACGCGCGTAATCCTCGACGGTGTCCGCAACGAACCCGGTGACCCCGTGGTCGACCAGCTCGACCTGAGCGTTGTCGCGCCCCTCGAAACAGTTGTGCGTCACCACCGGCACCCTGCTGGCCATGGCCTCGGCTATGGTGCACCCGAACGTCTCGCCAACCTGGGTGCCGTGTACATACACGTCTATGCCGTCGTAAAACTCCATCAGTTTCTTCTCGTCCGCGGTCGTTTCCATGAACTCGAAACAGCGCTCTATACCAAGCGAGCCGATTCGGGCGCGCACATTTTCCGTGGCGCCGATCACGTGGTACTTCAGGTCGGGCACGTACTGCATCACGAAAGGTACCATATCTATACATATCGGGTCCCACTTCAGATCCGCCGCCCGACTCATCCTTCCCACACGCGACCGACCTCGCACGCCGCTGAACGGGTAGGAATCGAACTCGTCGAGGTCAACCGGATTGTACAGCACCTTGTACTTATCGGAAGTAAGCGGATGACCGACCCAACCCTGGTACCGTCTGGCACAAAAATAGCTGACAAACAGATGGCCGTCTATCGCCTGCTCCGCCGGACTCGTGTCAACCCGTCCGAACACGTTCGTCTCGACGATAACCGGCACACCCGCCTCCTTCGCCGGCTCGATAATACCCGGCTCCGGCCAACCCGCGCGGTGAACGTGCAGTATGTCCGGCTTCAGCCTTCGGCACAACTCCAACATATCCGATCCGACGAACACCTCCACACCGTATCCGCGGATCGCATCAGCACGAGGGCCACCGTCCGCGACTCCACAGGCGTACACGTCGAACCTGCTCCTGTCGAGGTACTTCACGAATATCTGGAGCACCTTCTCCGTCCCGCCCATTCCGAGCGCGTGCGCCGCTTCCAGAACCCTGATCTTCAACGTTTAAACCCTTGGCCCCTTTTCCACCGTACGCGCCGCGTGCCACGCCGCCGCCAACAGAGTAACCGCGCCGTCCTGCACTATGCCCGCACTATGTATGTGTAGTAAAAAGGCAGGCTTCAACCGAGCCTGCCTTTTTACTATCCTTCTCTCAATCCGGCCACCAGCGTGATGCATGCCAGCCGGATGAGCCGTTCTTCCGTTAAGCGGTCACCCTCCTCCTGATGAACGCGACTGCGCCCGCTGCCATGGTGGCTAGCGCAAGCTTCACCCACAGCGGCGTCATGATAGCCGTCAACACCGCGCGCGTGAACGCTCTCAACAAGGAGTTAGTTGCAACCACATCTGCCACGGCGGGACTGTACTTGTAGTACGCCCGCATCAGAGCAGTACCCGCGGCGTTCGTGAGCAGGTACCTGTCTCTGAAGCTCCTCAGCGCCTCAAGCTCGTCCGCCGCAGGCGTGCCATAAGCCGCGGTTGCGATGAAGCAGGGGCCGCCGGCACCGCCGCGACCCGCTCCCACAATAACCGTGAACGACCAGTAGTCATAGTTGCCGCTGTCCTGATCCCACACGTAAACCTCGTAGTCACCAGGCGGGACGTTCGGCACAACAGCCTCGATCGTGTCGCAAGCTACGCTAATCAACGCTATCGGCGCACCCTCGTAGTCGAACGTGACTACCACATCCTGGGCGAACCCGGTGCCGGTAATGGTGATCGTCTGTCCAGGAGCGCCTGAGGCCGGATTGATGCCGCTAATCGACGGTATACTCGGCCAGTACGAGAACCCGTCCTCGAGCATCCCAAACACTTCATCGACGGTGCCCGGGTCGTTGACCACGAACACGTCCACAGGACCGAGCGCGTCACCCGGTGGTGTCAGACACGAGATCAGCGCCGCTGTACTATCCAGCGGCGTCACGATAATGTCGGTCGCGTCGTTAGCGCCGAAACGCACGGCCGCCGCTGGATCGATATCACCGTATGCCAGTATGCTGACTGGCGTACAGCCGGCTTTCGGGCCGACTACCGGATCAACGGTCAGCGGATCATCCGGGTCGAGAACCGGTGCACCCGCGTACTGCATGACCACGTACGCGCTGAGACCGTCCACCTCGAAGATCAGCTCGTTGTTTTCGACGACCTGCCCCACGGCCAACTGCGCAAACGGCGTACCCGCCGCAACAACGTTATAGTCGCTGTCGAGGCTCGTATCCGCCCTGAAAATCGGCATTGCGTCAAGCGCCGTAGCCCCATCGAGTAACGCGACACTGATGGTCAACGGTGGACTGTATCCTGTCGGCTCGTACCCTGTACTGTCGACCACGTGAGCGTCAAACGCCACCATATACTCCACGTCCGCGCTCTCCGCGGGCAGCCCAGCGAGAGTATCAAGTTCGGCCGATATGTCGCCCGGCTCCGGAGCCGCTCTCGCGATGAACCTCCAACCCTCCGGCGGAGCCGCCTCCGCAGGCAGGCCAACCTGGAACAGCACGTCCTGGAAGGCGCCCGTATCGCTGCCTACCGCAACGTTAGTTATCTCAGGTGTCATACCGGTCGGATCCACGTTCGCGATTGCCGAGAACGTAACGACGCCCCCTAATGCACGCGCCGGGTCAGCGCTCGGAACTATACCGACGTAAGCGGTATAATCCACGCCTATACTGGAAGCCGACGGAACAGCGTAAGGACTGTTCACTCCCAACGCCTCAGGAATACCGTTCTGGTCCATATCGGGCAGTGTTCCCAGATCGAAGTCCCTAACCACGGAGTTAGCCTGCGTGAGTATATTCTGCCATGCCAAGGCCGTAACGTCGTGGCTTCCAGGCGCCAGAAGGCCCGAGTTGATGCCGGGCAAAAAGCCGGTGAACGGCTCCACAGTATCCGCGTCGAACGAAGTGGTAGACCCATTCAGCCGAAAACCTACTCTGACCGGAGGAACGTCCGTGTTGGCAAGGACCCGTATTGGCAGGTACGTGGTGTTCTGACCTGCCGGAGCATAAATCTGCGTAATCGCCGCCATCGGGAACAAGACGTCGTAGACCTCGTAATCCGCGGCGTAAATCTGCCTTACCGGAAGCAGCCCCGTGCTCCCGGGAAGAACTCCCATCCCGAACCCGCAAAACAGCAGAGCTACCACTGCCATCGCGAGCCACACTATCTTTCGGTTTCCCATCACCCCTCTCCTTTCTACATCCACTTTGTGTTCCTTCTCCCTCCTCTAGCACTCGAAACCTAATAACCTATTAACTGACATAATCAAGAACGGCATTCATCCATTCTTGGACAACGGAACCCAACCTCCCCCATCGGAAAATTCGAAATACGCTACCACCCTTCTGGGAAAGCCCTTTTGAGTCTAGACGCGCATTTGTTCGTTGGCCCATCTGTCCTTCCGCAGAACAGATCCGCACACCCTCAAGCTATTTGTCAAACTTAGACTTCTGCCCCATTCATTTGTATTATAGCAAAATGCGCCAAGATAAGTCAAGAACTTTTTTAGGCTTTCCCTGAGTCCTCAATAGCCCGTCTGAAACCACGGCTTACAGCAGTTCGGCGTTCACAATCAAGTGCGGACCAAACCGGCCAACGCGCAAGCTGTGCGGCACCAGTTGCCAACTGTTCTCGACAGCCTATGCCCTGCCTAACTCACAGAACCACCCCGGCGACGCGCAAACGGCGTCGTCCCGCCCAGGCAGTAAAGCGTAAAACCAAGTCTATGAACCACTTAGCGCGTTACAGAGACCCGGCTCCTTCGGCTCACCAACCTATGCGTACCGGCTTCACTTCGACGCCGGCTTCGGGTTGAGGAACGAGAACCGCGCGCACTCCCTCATGCGATTCGCAGAACTCTGCGGTCCGCTCCACACCAAAAATGAAGAAGGCGGTGGACAGCGCGTCGGAGGCCGTGGCCGTCGGCGCGATTGCCGTTGCGCTGAGCATACCTTCCACCGGATATCCCCGGCGCGGGTCAATTATGTGGCAATACAGCCTATCGTCCAGTTTGAAGAACTTCTCGTAACTTCCTGACGTCGACAGTGCCGCATCCTTCAGCCGCACGGTATCGATGGTCCGCTCCGCGTCCTTCGGATCGCGTATGCCGACCTCCCACCCCTCTTGTCCGGGCGGCGAGCCGATCCCGTAGACCGTGCTCGTTCCGCCGTTGACAAGCGCGGACTCGATCGAGCATTTTCTAAGAACGCCGGCGGCGCAGTCCACCCCATAACCCTTGGCTATCCCGCCAAGGTCAACCTCGACGCCGGTCGTGTCGAACGCAACCGTACGCGATTCGCCGTCGAGACGGAGATGATCGCTGCCGATTAGCGCAAGAACGGACTGGACCTCCTCGTCGGCAGGAACCCGTCCGTCGCCGGCAAAGAATCCCCACCCCCGTATAAGAGGTCCCACAGTTATGTCAAAAGCACCGTCGGTCTCTTTGTAATACCGCACCGCCGTCTCGAGAAGCGAGAACAGCCCCGGCTCCACCCGTACAGGCTCGTTCGCAGCGTTGGCATTGATCCACCTTACGTCGCTCGTGTCAACGTACAGGCTCATCTGTTCATCAATGTGCCGAACCTCTTCGAGCGCCTCCTCGGCGGCCGCCTCGAGGTTCGCAACGGTATCCTCGCCGCACACGATGATCTCGAAACCGGTACCCATTGCTCGACACGAGCGGCGCGCCATCACCGCGGACGACGTCTCGTTTGACTCATTGTGTTCGGCACTTGTCTCTGCGCTGTGTCGCGACATGACTGCCCCCCTTATCTTGTTGCCGAGGCTCGTAACCCCGGCCGCCGTGACAACGAGTATCGCAACAGCTAGTCCTACGTTCCAAAACCACGCCTTCGCGCCGGTCGGTCTCGCTCTGCCGAGAAAGCTCGTCCTGTTGTGCAGGACCATGAAACAAATGCAGGCGGCCGGCATGAGAATCACCGCGACCGAAGATGCAAGAACCGCCGCCCAGAAAGGCAATCCGATGAAGACTCCTAATACACCCACGGCCGGCACGAGCGCGAAAAGCCGGTACGGCCAACCCCTTGATTCCCTGCCAAGCACCTCACAACAGATGAACCCCGACGCGAGCATGTGGGTCGTGATCGTGGATACCGCCACCGCGAACAGTCCGAAACCCAAGAGCAACGCGCTGCGCCTCTCGCCGATGGCGCTGAACACCGGAATGAGGCTGCGTACGGTATCGGCTTCCTGCCCGCTCGCGTGGAGCACGTTGGCGGTCGCGATGGTTATGGCCGAGGTAGCGATCAGAAACGGGATCAACATCCCGAAGGTAAGGTCAAAATAGGCAAGGCCTTTGTGACTTCTTCCCCAACCTCTTGCAAGCAGCGTGTACGGGTAAAGAAAGAGCATATTGATGCCCACTGCTGCTCCAAGGCCGCCTATCAGCACGGTCATCCCTTTTGGGTCGTCCCAGGGTATATAGAAACCGAAGAAACCTTTAAGAATCTCCCGCCAGCGTATGGTCGTCGATAAGGCAACCACCGCGAACGCCAGGACAATTCCCCAAACCATCAACTTGATCACCGTTTCATACAGCTTCAGCCCCTTTCTCCCCGCACTGTACCGCCAGGTTATGAGAGTTACAAACAGAAGCAGAGGCACCGCGATCAGCCACCGCGGAGGTTCGCCCGACCCTAACGCGGTTGCAGTAGCCGTGACGGCGTTGGCAGCCAAACTGTACTGTGGAAAGTGCCATATGACCGTCGCGATGAGCGCGCTCAATCCCCACAACAACGCCAGCGCCGGATGCAGGCGCGTCCAGAACACGCGATACGGTCGTTCGCCGGTTTCGAGCGTCTGGTACGCAACAGCGGACATCACTATGATCCCCAGCAGCATCGCGACCGGTTGAACCCACAACAACTTGTACCCGTAGAGCGACCCGGCCATGAAACACGCTCCGGCGGTGCCTCCCCCGAGCGTCATTGCGCTCTGCAAGAAGCCTGGTCCCGTGTACTTGAAATAGGCGGGAATCCGCTTGTAGAAAGGTAACTCTGCAATTCGTTCAAGCTCTTCGGTCTCGGTCATGAGTGTACCACCGTTACGTTGCACCTCGGATCAATGGGCCGACAAACCTGCACCGGAAGACATTTCCCGGCGGCAAGTATACCATCACACCGTGAGTTTTTCAATCGTGGACAGCGGGTCGGGGCAACATAGAACAGGCAGACGCTCGGTCGCCACTTAGCACACTAAACTGGGTCAGAGCAGATCCAGCGCATCCATGTCGATCTTAAGCAGCGCCTTGGACTTCTCGGCAGCGTGAACCTCTCTGGCTGCGTTGACGAGCGTGCGCAGATCCTTCACGGCGGGCGAAAGCAGAGCTATATGCCACCTGTACCGGTTGCGGAGCTTCGAGAAGGGAGCGGGTGCAGGCCCAAGTATTTCAACGCTCGAGAGCCGTTCTCTGGCCGCCAGACGTTGCAGCTTTCTCCCGACCAAACCTGAGATCTTCAAGACCTCCCGCTCCTCAGTCCCCTCGAACAGGAGATGCGCCAGATGCGTAAACGGCGGGTAATTGGCCTCCTGTCTCAGTGCAGTTTCCTGTCTGCAGAACTCGTCATAATCGTGCATGCGCGCGGCTTGAACGCTGTAATGTTCACAGTTGTAAGTCTGAATAACCACCTCGCCCGGCTCGGTGCCTCGACCGGCACGACCGGCGACCTGCGTCAGCAGTTGGAACACGCGTTCAGGAGCGCGGAAATCCGGGATATTGATCGCCACGTCCGCCGACACTACGCCCACGAGAGTAACGCCGGGAAAATCATGGCCCTTGGCTATCATCTGCGTGCCGACAAGTATGTCAATTTCGCCGCTCATGAAACGGGACAGTATTCTCTGGTGTGCGCCTTTTCGCGAAGTCGTGTCGAGATCCATCCTTTCTATACGAGCCTCGGGAAAAAGGTAGCGCAGATCTCTCTCGGTCTTCTCGGTACCGGCACCCACGAACGCGAGCTTCCCCTTGCCGCACTCCGAACATAGCGTCGGCACGGCTTGAGAACTGTTGCAGTAGTGGCACTGAAGCGCCTCGGTCGTCGAGTGGTACGTCAAAGAAACGTAACACCTGCGGCACATCGGCACGTAACCGCACCGGCGACACATCAGGAACGGCGCGTAACCGCGTCTGTTGAGGAACATCATTACCTGTTCGCCTCTGGCGAGCTTCTCCTCGATCTTGTCCTGCAGTGGAATCGATATGACCGGTCTAGCGTGCATATCCAGCGCCTGCTGCCGCATATCTATTACGGTGACGTCAGGCAGCGGCTGCCCGGTCACCCTGCTCGTGAGCTCGAGCAGCATGAACTTGCCCACCTCGCAGTTATGGTACGACTCGAGCGACGGCGTGGCGGACCCAAGCACGACAACCGCGCCGCACATCTTAGCGCGCATTATCGCCACGTCGCGAGCGTGGTAGCGCGGTGCGTCCGCCTGTTTGTAAGAAGCGTCGTGTTCCTCGTCCACAACGATTATCCCCAGGTTGCGCAACGGTGCGAACACCGCGGATCTCGCTCCGACAACTATCGATGCGTCGCCTCTCTTGATGCGTCGCCACTCGTCGTACCGTTCGCCGGCGCTCAACCTGCTGTGCAGCACCGCGATTCGCGGTCCGAACCTGCCGGTGAATCTGGCGACCGCCTGCGGCGTCAAAGATATTTCCGGCACGAGGACTATGGCGGTCCCGCCCCTCTCAACCACCCGCTCAATAACGCGCAGGTAAACCTCGGTCTTGCCGCTGCCCGTTATCCCCTTGAGCAGAAACACGCCGAACCTATCCGACCGGATGGACATTGCGATGACGTCGCGGGCTTTCTGCTGTTCCTCGGTCAGATCAACCTTCTTGTCCCGCCCCAGATCGACCTGCGGAGGTGGGGCACGAAGAAGTTCCCTCTTCGCCAGGACAACGAGCTTCTTGCGCTCCAAAGCGCGAAGCGCCTGCCATGAAGTTCCAACCTGTTCAAGCAGAGCCGCCGCCGGTTGCGGTTCGGAATGCCTCATCAACGTCTCCAACAGCTTCGCTTGAACCGGCGCCGACGATCTGAGCTGCTCGACCGCCTGGTTCGCCTCTCCCGGCGAGACGAGAGCCCCGGCGAAAAGGACTTTCTTGGGCCCCACTCTGGACTTCGGCAACGCGTGCCGCGATTCCACCACGCCTTTGGATTCGAGCAGGTCAAGCGCGTTCTGGAGCCCGCGCACGCCGGTCGCCTGACGCAACTGCGCCAGGCTGTGTTCTCCGCGCCCATTGAGAAACGCTATCAGCTCCTGCTCTCGCCGCGACAGTTGCATCCCAAATTCGGGCATCGCTCTGAGACGGTAGACCTTTTTGCCCTCAACGATCGCTCCGGGCGGCGAAGCACACGCCAGCGCTTCACCCCACGAACAGAAATAGTACTCGCTGACCCACCGAGTCAGCTCGAGCATACGTTCGTCAAACGTCGGGAGCACGTCCGGCACGTCGGCGATTGGCTTGAGGTTCTCAAACTCGCTTCGGCGCAGCGTCCCGACGACATACCCGGTAAGAACTCTTCTCTGGAAAGGCACAGTCACGCGCGAACCGACTTTGAGCGAGCCCACAAACTTGGACGGGACGATATAATGAAACGTGTCAGCTATTGGCAGGGGTAACGCGACTTGTGCAATTATTCTTCTTCCAGACGGCATTTTTACGACAGCCCACGGAGCAAACTACAAACGCTCCACACGAGTTCGGGTGGGAAAACAAGACAATAACGCGCCGGCCCGTGAACGCCCCCCAACGTCCGGCTTCTGCAACCTTCATTACCCCAAGCAGCGCGGGGGCTGACGAGTCACTCTTTCAGCTCGACGTCCCAGTACGCCATGCTGACGAACTTCTCCCAACTCTTCACGTTCACCGCGCCCAACTTCACGCCGAGGTACGGCACCCACTGTGGTCTAGCGGGACGCTGAATCAGACTCAGCCCGGCTTCTTGAGGCAGCCGATCACCCTTTTGCACGTTGCACTTTACGCACGCCAGGACAACGTTCTCCCAGGTGTCCTTGCCCCCGCGCGACCGAGGCACCACATGGTCGATAGTAAGGTCCATCTTGCTGAACCTCGTGCCGCAGTACTGGCAGGTGTTCCGGTCACGCTCGAAAATGTTGCGCCTCGAAAACCTGACGTCCTTGTGGTAGAAACCGTTGAAGAATGTCAGGACGATGATCTCCGGCACCTTGATCTTGAAGTTGACGGTACGAATATAGTTGCTCTCAGCGGCCTCCGAAAGCTCTTTCCAACCCTCGAAATCGTACGTGGCGTAAGTGTCCGGCGCAACGACCTTCGCTAGACCCCGATAGACGAGGCTCAGCGCCCGGCGCACGTCCGCAATGTGGACGGCGATCCACGACCGATTCAGAACAAGAACGCTTGCCGATATCATAGTATCTACCTTTCGCACGTACCGCTTCGATCTAATTCTAACTGATTCGGGCAGGTTTGGCAACCCCTTTTTCCGTAGCCGGCGCCGGCCAGCAATGAGTTTGCTCGCAGCGTGTTGGAGGACGCCGGTGCAGCACATTGCACTGCACCGGCCCGAGAAACGCATCGTCCCAGGCGCTAGACGCACGATATCGCTACCGCGCCATGGAAACGCGCCAAACCGGACAGCGAATAGGGCCTTGTCATGTCGAAAAAAATGATCCAAATTGCATGGAGTTGTCATATAATATAAGAAGATCGGGACGAGGTTTCTTCCTCTCTGTCAAACTTGTGAATATCCCGCCTTTCCGGCGAGAACCGAAAAGGCGTTCTTTCGGACAACGCGGACTTCATAATGTAAGTGAAAGGGGGAAGAAAAATGAGCCGCAACAGTCCGGTCACAGTAACGTTTCTCCTGGCCTTGACGCTGCACCTTGTTGCCGGCTGTGGCGGTGGGAACGGTGGAAACCAGCCGCCGGCAGTCACCATCACGAGCCCACAGGACGGGGCGAGTTATCCTTACGGCGAACCGGTCTCTTTCGCGGGAAACGCCAATGATCCGGAAGAGGGCAGGTTAACCGGCGACAGCCTTGCGTGGACCGCGGCACCGGGTGGCGATATCGGAACCGGCCAGTCATGCACGTGCGACGACCTGTCGGTCGGCACACACAGGATCAGGCTTGACGCCACAGACTCACAAGGTGCATCAGGTTTCGACTCGATCATAATCGATATCACGCCGTCCAACCGGCGGCCGACCGTGACAATAGAGGGTCCGCTGGACGGGTCAAGCTTTGTCGTCGGGACGACCATCGTTTTCGGCGGCAGCGCGACGGACGCTGAGGACGGTGTGCTAACCGGAGACAGTCTGATCTGGAGCGCGACTCCCGGCGGGATCATCGGAACCGGCGAGCTGATCACATACGGCGACCTGACGATCGGCAGCTATACTATCACGCTTACCGCGACGGACTCCCAAGGCGGATCGGGGTCCGCATCAGTTGAAATACACGTCACGCCGCCAAACCAGCCTCCGCAGGTTGACATCGTAAGCCCGCCCGACGGGTCGGGTTTCTATGAAACCTGTCCCATCACCTTCGTGGGCAGCGTTGTTGATCCCGAAGAGGGGGTGTTGACCGGCGACAACCTGGTGTGGAGCTCGAGTATCGACCTATACCTCGGTAACGGTGAAGCGTTCATGCGCGATGACCTGTCCGAAGGGGCACACGGTATCAGACTCTTCGCGACGGACTCGGCGGGGGGAACCGGTTATGAGTACATAGCGATTGACGTGGAACGCACCTTCGTCCACGTCCTTTCGATCGACCGGGCGGCTTTCCCGACGATCGAATGTACACTGTTGGTGGACACGGACTCCGGCCGCAACTGTCATCTGACGGAAGACAACGTCGCCGCTGACGAAGACGATGTTCCTCAGGTGATCGACTCGGTGATCTGCGGTGCAACCGACCGAATGGTGGCGGACATCGTCGTCGTATTCGACGATTCTGGCAGCATGGGCGATGACATCGAGGAAATGCAGGCCCAGGCGACAACCTTCGCCGGTGAGATTCTCGATGCAGGAGTGGACGCATGGTTCGGTCTGATTACCACCGTAGACTGGCCGGAGATCGACCTTCAGCTGACTGCTGACGTGGGGGCGTTTCAGGCGGCGGTCGACACGCTCACCGCCAGTGGGGGGACCGAACCATCGTTGGACGGGGTGATGTTGGGGTTAGAACAAATGATGTGGCGACCCGAGGCGCTGAAGGTGTTCCTGGTGATTACCGACGAGCTGTCAAACGGTGACACCTACACCATGGAAGAGGTAATCCGAGCCGTAAATGCAGCAGGAGGAACGGTTTTCTCAGTCTCCGAGGACTACCGGGTCAGGGGTTCCGTGCCGGTCGACAAAGAAGGTACCACACACACGAAGCAGGGTGACATCAACGAACACGACGTCAGGGTGCTGGCCGAAGAGACCGGCGGCATATGGCTCGATATCCACGAGGCGGACTTCTCACTGATCGTTGACGAGATCGTGAGGTGGTTCACCTCGCTATACAGGTTGATCTATACCACAAGCAACCAGACCCTTGACTACGTTGTGCGTTACACACGGATAATCGTAGCCGACCCTATCGAAGGCGTCGGAGGCGACTGTCATACCTACCAGGCGCTGCCTTAGGAGGCGTGAGCGGCCGTATCTGTCGAGACATTGGCGCACATCTTCGCGACAATATCACTGTCCGTTTGGATCCGACTCAGCTCAACGCTGATCCGGGGCGGAATTTCTGTCGCTGCGGTTCACCTCGCCCGCTTCCACGGAGAAGTCAGCGGTCGCCGCTTGCCCTTCCTCGAGCGTGACCTCTTGCGAGGCGTGCCAGAAGTCAGTTGGATTCCAACGATTGCCCCGGATGGAGACAGCCGAGACTCTGTACGAACCTGCAGGCAGATTCGTGATCTCGAAGGCGCCGTCCGGCGTGCACTGCGCCGCGGCCTCCGTTCGGATCACATTCCCGCCTGTGTTTTCTGAGGGAGGGACCTCTGCTGCAGCAGTTTCGGAGACAGAGACGCTCGCGGGGATGTACCCGGCCGGCCACGATACCGTTCCCCTTATCGTCGCGGAACCGGAGAAATCCACATCGACACGTACAGTGTCTCCGTCGGCAATCTGAACCGTGGCAGCCCGGCTGATCCAGCTGTCTCCCACATCGCTCCCAACGTTAAAGGCGACCTTGTACGAATCTCCGGCGAGCCCTTCGAGCCGGTACGAGCCGTCCGACTGCACCGAGGCATAGATCTGCCTGCTCTCGTCAAGGTCAGAGAGATAAGTCGCGCGAACGCTCACGGTCTCGTTGTCCAGCGGCTCGCCGGTTCGCGTAACGCATCCCTCGATGACGGCGTCACCGGTTCGGAACGCGAAATCTCGTACGGTGACGCCCCCCTCCTCCGCCTTAACGATTGCGTGCTGAGTCCGCCAAGGTGAGTCCGGCCCCTCAGACACGTCCACGGATGCATGGATGACGTAGTGGCCCGCCGGGACTTTCTTGAACTCGTAGCGCCCGTCTTTGTCGGTGTCGGCATACGCATCTAACCCGTCGGCACCTTCCAGATTCATTCGTGCCCCGCTGGAAGCTGTATCGTTCAAGCGAACGTGACCTCCAACCACGCCGCCGGCCTCCAGCCGGATGGTCACCTGCGTTTCGCTCCCCTCCTGCACGGTAACCCAAACCGAAGCCGACATGAAGTCAGGATGGTATGCCTCCACGATCTGCCCTCCTACGGCCAGATCCTTCAGAACAAACGTCCCGTCGGCCGCCGTGCGGGCTGCAATGTCGCGGAATTCCTCCCAGATAGTCGCATCGAGGGAGCTGCTGCCCAAATAGATGTTCGCTCCCTCGACGGGGCTCGAGTCCGAGGCTGCAACAACCACACCCCGAACAATCTGGCCTTCAGAAAGACGAAACTCGATGCCCGACGTTACCTCCCCGCTCCGGACCTCTATGTCAGCGAGCTCCCGCGGTGCGTAACCGGTTGCAGAGGCCCTCAGTGTTACCGTCCCCGGCCTGAGCGCATCCAGAAGAAACTGTCCTTCGTCCGAATGAAAGTGTTTGCTCCAACACACGTCATCAGGGTAGCCGTTTTCATCTTCGTCGAACTTTACAACCGCAACGGCGAAATCGGGTATCGGTTTGCCCGTCGCGGCGTCAAATACGGCTCCCGAAACGCTCCCTCTCGACGCCATCACTACGTCGGCTTGCCTGGATCCGACAGGAATGTCGCCGAGCGAGGCGGGTGCGTAACTCTGGTGGTAAAACTCAATGTCGACCGTCCCGTCCTTAAGTCCTTCAAACCGATAGTGACCTGAATCGTCCGTGCCAACGTACGCACTGATCGGCCCCAAATGGGTATTCACACTGACACCGGGAATCGCGTTGCCGTTCTCGTCCCGCACGCACCCTTCAACGATCCCTGCGCCCAAGGCTTCAACAAGGACTTCGACATCTGTCAGATCCTCGCCCGCTCCAACGGTCAGCGGGTCGTTCTGTGCCTGTTGAGAGATGCGCGGATCGCTGAGTTCCACCATGAGATCATACTGTCCAGGCGGGACGTCCCTGATCTTGAACCCGCCCCTATCGTCCGCCTCCGCTCTGGGGCGGGGATACGGCATGTCCCATGTACTTAATTCCACCTCAGCGTACGGCACGCGTTCGCCGTTGGTATCCACAACATAACCCGAGACAGTAGCCCCGGGTTTCATTACAAGATCTATACCAGTTACTTCACCCTCTTCCGGCACCAAGACGGGTTTCGAGGTAACCTTGCCGTACCCTCTTGCTTCAACCGTCAAGGTGTACCAGGAACTGCGCTTAAGCCCGTTGACCCGGTATCTCCCTTTTTCATCCGACGTCGTGTTATTCCAGGCGTCATCAGACTCAGCGTCCACCTCGGCTCCCGAAATGCCTTGCAGCGCCTCGTCCGTGATACGACCCGATATCGATGCACCTCGCACTAGGGCGAAATCGATGCCGCCGATGTGCTCGTCGTGGGCGACCGATACCTCTCTTCTAGATGGCTCCACCCAGCCTGATCGCGGGGCAAACCGGCAGTCAATCCTGTACTTCCCAGCAGGTAACGCGCTGAACTTGTAGGTGCCGTCCGCGCCGGAGTCCATCCAGCGGACTATGGGCCAGCCCCCCAGAACGACTAACATCCCTGGTATCGGTTCACCGGTGTCAAGAGCCGTCACCGTGCCGGAGATCGAGGCTCCATGCGATACCTCCAGGTCCACTCCGGACACGGTCTGGCCGTCCTTCAGTGTCACAGTGCGCTTCTCTACTGCAACGTAAGGCTCGGTTTGTACGGTGATTGTGTGCTCAATGTCGCGCGAGAGTCTCTCGAGCGAATACTTGCCTTCCTCGTTTGTGCGTGTCCACTTGGCCTCAATTCCCGCATTGTTTATGGCAAAGACCTCTACTCCGGGAGCGGTTTCGCCTGTGTCGGCGAATCTAACGGTACCCGAAACGGTCCCCCCAATATACAGCGTGAAATCGTTGCCGGCTGTGCCTGCCGCCGCGTCCTTCAGCACCGACGGTGCATAGTCGTCGGCGCGCGCTTCGATGGTGTGCTCCCCTCTCCACAGATATTTGAAGGTGTATGTCCCATGCTTGTCTGTCTTCACCATCAGGGATTCAAAAACAGGAGGCCCCCCCGTATATCCCGTTACAAGAACGGTTGCGCGCGGGATCGGTTCGCCCTGCGCGTTCGACACGGTCCCGCTCGTCTCAAGAGAACGGTATAGACGCATATCCACCTCTCTCTCACGGGACTCGTCCGCCCGCATTCTTGCTGAAGCAACAGCACACGTTCGAGGGGTGGTCGCGTAAATGAAGTAGTTGCCGTTCCGAAGGTTCTCAAACCGGTAGGACCCATCCGCGAGGGTCACGGTTTCCGCAACCGTGACATCGTGGTCCAGCCTTTCGTCAACGTACTCCCTGCGCGCGATGGTCATCTTCACCCCCGGCGCGGGATCGCCGTCCGGATCGGTCACAACGCCGTGCACGACGCATGAGCCCGGTTCCGGCTCCGCCCGGCACGGCCGGTTCAACGAGAGCGCAAGGACGAACGGAATAGCAACAACGACGGCGAGAGATAAGACCCTTCTCATGGCACTACCCTCCGGACCTACTGACCGGAAGTGAACAGGGGTGCGAACGGCGGCGATGTGTCCCAGAGCACACCGTACAGGATCGTGATGAGAAGACCCACGAAAAGACCTATGTAAATCCGTTTTGCAATGGATTCCTGGCGAGCACTGCCGCCGACCAGAGTAATAATGCAGAAAACCGTGCTCAACAAAGCGGCTACTTTGATGTAATGCATGCCCATCCGCATTACGACCATAGCCAAAAACGCCGCGAGAGGAACCGCTGCTCCGACCGCAGTTACCACTTTCATCAGTATCTGTTGTCTTTCGAGCTTGACGGCTGTCTCCCTGACGCTTCCCCCCGTACGCAGATCCGTCCCGCACGCTATGCAGATTCTGTCCCCGACGCTTAGAACGACGCTGCATTTCGGACACCGTTTCTCGGTGAAATCCTCAGGGCGCAGGACCGCATCCTGCTGCGCGCCGCCCATTTCCTCTTGCCCCGTCATGATCCTCGTAGCCGCAGCGGAGGCGGCTTTTTTTCTGGTCCTGGCGACCCGAATGGCGGTATCCCTGACCACTAGAAGCGCCGTTGCGACCTGTTCCGCACTCTTGTACCGTTCCTTCGGCTCCTTCGCGAGCATCTTCATAACAACCCGCGCCAGCCCGTCGTGGACCACCTTGTTGAGTTCCTTGATGTTCGCCGGTTGTTCGTACTGGTGTTTCTTTATGATCTCGAGCGCGGTCGCGCCCTCAAACGGAACCCTCCCCGCAAGCAGCTCGTACAGCACCACGCCGAGCGAATAGACGTCCGACGGCGCGTCGACCGCGGCCCCTTTGGCCTGCTCCGGTGACATGTATTCGGGCGTGCCCACGATGTCGCCCGTGCGGGTCATCCGTGTGGCATACGTGAGACGCGCTATCCCGAAATCGGTCAGTTTCGGTTTACCCTCCCTGTCCAGCAGGATGTTGCCGGGCTTGATGTCGCGATGTATGATTCCGGCCTTGTGCGCGTGACCGAGCGCGGTCGCCACCTCGATAGCCAGGTCCAGTGCGCGCTCAACGCCGAGCCGGTCGCCACCGCTGAGCATCGCACCCAGGCTCCGGCCCTCGACGAAATCCATCGCGTAATAGTGAAGACCCTCGTGCTCGCCCACGCTGAAGATACGCACTATGTTCGGATGGTCAAGCCGGTCGAGCGCCTCCGTTTCCCGTTTGAACCTCTTTACGTAAGCCGGCTCCAACGCGAACTCACGCGACAGAACCTTCAACGCGACCGCTTTGCCGGTGGCGACCTCGGCAGCCTTGTACACCACTCCCATACCGCCTCTACCGAGCTCGCGCTCGACCCTGTAGTTCCCGATCAGCTCACTCTGCATTTTGTTCCGCCTGTTCGCCGGGCGCGTTCGACCTGCGAGCTTGAATCATTTCGACGTACTTCCCCGCCTCCTCCGCCAGCTCGCTCTCGGGGCCCAACTCGATCGCCCGTCTGAACTCCTTCTCCGCATCCTCGAGGGCGCCCAACTGCAAGAACCGCTCTCCAAGGGAGAAGTGATTCTGCTGCAGTTCAGCGTTTGCCGCGGCGTCATCCTCCGTCAACCTCAAACCTCTCAAGCTCCACACCGCACCCGCGACAACAATACCGACCGCCACGGCTATGACAAACGCTCGCCTCCAGAACACGTTGACCCGCCCCGTCACAACGGCATGACGCTTCCCGGTCTGCACGTTTGTACCGCATCGAACGCAGATCACCTGCCCGGTCTCAAGCTCGTCGCCGCATCCGGGACACCGCCTCTCTCGCTGTAAGAGCCGACCCTGGCCGATACGTTCCGCAACAGCACCCGCGCTCCGCGGACGTCGTTCCGGATCCTTGGCGATCATGTCGAGAACAAGCTGGTTCAACCAGTCCGGAATGGACTCGTTCCATTCCTGCGGCGATTCGGGCATCGAATAACGATGGCTCTTCAGCACGGCCGCGACCGACTGGCTCCTGAACGGTACGCGGCCTGTCAGCATCTCGTACAGGACTATGCCCAACGAGTAGATGTCCGTGCGCCGATCGATCTCGCCCCCCGCCGCCTGCTCCGGCGACATGTACTCGACCGTCCCCAAGACCTGGCGCGTAACGGTCACACCGTCAGTTTCCGCAAGCTTGGCAATGCCGAAATCAACCACCTTCGCTGCGCCGCGTTCGTCGAGAAGAACGTTGGCCGGTTTCAGGTCCCGGTGAATTATGCCGGCGGAGTGAGCGTGCTCGAGAGCGGAGCAGACGGCGGTCACCACGTCCAGTGCGCCGTCCAGGCCAACCGCACCGCGCTTCTGGATAATCCCGGCAAGGCTGCCGCCCGGCAGGTACTCCATCGCGTAGAACTGTCGGCCTGCGTCTTCGCCCACCTCGTACATTTTGACTATATTCGGGTGGTCCAGGCTGCGGAGCACGTCGATCTCCGTGCGAAATCGCGCGAAAAGCGAGGAGTCGCTACGAAGAACGCTCGGCAACACTTTCAACGCCCGGCGCACGCCGTCGGGATCGACCCCGAGATAGACTGTCCCGCTCGCTCCGCTGCCGAGGACCCGCTCAACTTCATAGTTACCGATCTTCAAAGGGCAACCCTTAGCCACTTGCCAGCCCCGATTCTCCGCCCCCAGCGGCACGGGAGTCCGCACGCCGGCGGCACCGCTATGACAGTTTGCCGACGGTTCGCTCGATCACGTTCACCTTCTTCAGATCGATCTCACCCAGATTGTGCTCGTAAGCCAGCCTGAACAGGGGTATGTCCTCTTTGCCGTAGTTGAGCAGTTGTGCTGAGAGCACGTCGACCGCGACCGGGTCGGTGCCCGCTATAACCTTTTTCGGCTCGATCTGCTCGCCGGGACCGACCGGCCCTTTGGTGACGATCATCTTGTTCGCGTCCACCACGATGAGCGTTGACTTCACCGCGCTGGCGAGATCCGCGATAGATTGGTCAAGATACTTGTGCCGTTCACGATGAAACCGCCGCCGCTCTCTGACCAGCCCCATCAGATTCTTCATACCGAGACTCATGCGACTGACCGTGTGGTGTTTGGCCACCGGCACGTTTATCAACACGTCCGCCGCCAGATAGTCCTTGGTCACAAGCAGATAGTCCAGAGCTTTGCCCTGAGGCACCTCTATTCGCTCGAAAAACTCCTCCTTGTCGCCGAGCGGTTTCAGTTCAGCACCGTACTTTTCCGCAACCTCGTTCATTTTCCCAATCTTATAATTCTTGGCGTTGTTGAAATTGCCCACGATCACCTCGCCGGCACCCACGTCCCGGCACAGCTTGATCAGCGCACCCACAACGTGTGGATGGGTGTTGACCGCGGCGTCCGGCGGCAGGTGACCCGACACGTTCGGGTTTATTAGCACACGCGAACCCGGTTTGACGAACTTCGCCATACCTCCGAGCGCCTCCACGGCGGCAACCGTGTTCTCGAAAGGGCCGCCCTGTTTCGCCACCGCGATGTCACGTCCGACCTTCGCGATCGGTGCCGCGTAGATCTCTCCCTTGAAGAGCGAGCGCGCACCGCACGCGGCCACCCCAACCCCCGCGATCCGTTTCACAAAACCTCTGCGATCGATAGTCGAACCCACGGTAAACCGCCCCCTCTCGCGCATCGAGCGCTGTGCAAAAACCTTACAACCCCAACTCCTCGCTTACGATCGAAGCGATGAAACGCTCCACGGACACCGGAAAGAACTGAACGTCGGGCGTACGAACGACGCCGGTTTCAATGTCCTCTTTTCTCTCAAGCTCGTCAAGCACAGCGTCTATAAGCTGCTCGGTGCGCATCTGCTTCTCCTTGATCTTCAGGTATTCCGACTCGAAGTTCACCGGTTTACCCCGGAACGCCAGAAACCCGAAGACGCGTCCGACCAGCGCCGGCTCGATGCAGTCCTCGCCAAACATCTCCCCGTACTTGACGCCCGGGTAGTCAGGGTGCCAGACAAAACGAGGTGAAACGTTGATCTGGCCGCGAATCTCGAGGCTTCTGTTGTGCCGCTCTTTCGACTCGCCGAGCAGAATATACGGCAATCTGTGATACCCCGTCACTATCCCGTGAGTTGGTCTCCTGATAATGCGGGTTTCCTTGAAAATATGTTGCATGTACGCGGAGTCTTCGTAACTTTGCGTCACGACAAGTCCTCCCGCCGCACCTGGACCACCGCCGAGATGCGCCACGTTCGTTCGCCCGTGGGAACGCGGTAACTTCAAGCATCGCGCCAGGATATAGCACTCTTCAGGAAGCATAGCACTCTGAGTCAACCAAGTCAAGGAAGAACGGTCCACGACGGTAAACAGCGGGCGACAAGCAGGTCAAGACGCTGCAGGCGGACCGAGCTTCGGATGTCCCGCCGACTTTGATCTTGCTTCCGTATGCCATGTTGGTGCACTATATGTGGTAGGAATTGGTGATTGCGTCCGAAAGAAGGGAGGATAAAATGATGATACCCAACCTGCCAAGACGGCCACGTAGACTACCGTGGTTTCTGCTGGGTGTAGCGTGCACGCTCTGTTTCTTCTTCATGATTTTCCTGATTGCCGCCGCGGCGTTCATGGTTCCGCCGCAGGTCCGGATCGAACGGGGAACGGTGCTGGAGATGGATCTCGGCGGTGTGCTGACGGAGCGACCCTCCATGAACGTGTTCGAACAGATGATGGGGGTAACGGGGGACTCGCTCTGGAACGTCAGGCGTGCGCTCGAACGTGCGAAGGATGACGACCGGATCGTCGCGGTCAAGCTGAACGTCGGGATGCTGCAAAACGGATGGGCCACGGTCGCCGAGGTGCAATCCTACCTCGACGCGTTCCGCTCGTCCGGCAAACCGGTTTACGCTTATCTAGGCTCGGAGTCGATCCAGGAGAAAGAGTATGCCGCGGCGTTGGGCGCGGACAAGCTCTGGATACCGCCCGGCGGCGGCATGTTCATCGACGGGCTGCGCGCGGAAGCTACGTTTTTCCGGGGCACGCTCGACAAGCTGAAGATAGTCCCCGAGGTTCTCGCCTTCAAAGAGTACAAATCTGCCGGAGAGAGCTTCGAACGAACCGACATGAGTGAGTACCTGCGCGAATCGCTCACCAGCCTGCTCGCGGACACCCAGGATTGGTTCGTCGAATGCGTCGTTAGCCGGCGGTCGCTGGACGAGCAGGCCGTGCTGGCGCAGATCAACAAGGGGTTGATGAGCGCTCATGAGGCGAAGAGCGCCGGATGGGTCGACGCGGTCGGTTACACCGATGAGCTGGAAGCGGCGATCCGGTCGGCGGCGGATATTGAGAAATACAAGGGGATCGGGCACGCGCAATACCTCCTAAGCCAGGCACCGAGAAAAGGGACCAGGTCGAAACTTGCCGTCGTGTTCGGCGAAGGGCTGATCATTTCTGAAGACGTCGACCAGCTCCCGTTCCAAGAGGGGGTGCTCAGCGGTCCCAGGATTGCCGCAGCGATAGAGGCGGCTGCGAAGGATGACGCCGTCAAGGCAATCGTGTTCCGTATCAACAGCGGCGGCGGCTACATAATCGGATCGGACTGTATATGGCGAGCGATCCGCAACGTGCGCAAACCTGTCGTCGCGTCGATGTCCGACGTGGCAGGTTCCGGCGGGTACTGGATCGCCGCGGGCGCCGACAAGGTCATCGCGCAACCGCACACGATCACCGGTTCCATCGGCGTGGTGAGCCTCAAACTCAACATGCGCGGTCTGTTCGAGATGGCGGGCATAACCGTGGACGACGTCACGCTCGCCGACAACGCCGGCATGTTCAGCATGTTCGAGAGTCTCTCGGAAGAGCAGCGTGCGCTGTTGATATCGTGGATGGAGGAGGTCTACGAACAGTTCAAGAACAGAGTGGCCACCGGAAGAAGTCTCAGTCCCGACGTGGTGGAAACTCTCGCAAAAGGGCGAGTCTGGAACGGCAAACAGGCGCTCGAACACAAACTGATTGACGGACTCGGCGGGATCGACCTCGCCATAAGGGAGGCCAAACGGCTCGCGAACATACCCGAATCCGAGGAGGTCGCGCTCGATATGTACCCGAAACCAAGGTCGTTTTTCGAGCAGGTTTTTGCAGGCGGGATGCCGGTGGCTATGGCGGCCAGGTTCGGTGGCGTCCGGCCTGAACTGGCCAGGAGTCTGGGACAACTTCCCGAACCGCTACTGCGGGACCTCTCAACACCGCAACCGCTTGCACTAATCCCGAACATCAGCGTGCGGTGACGCGTTGCCGGTCGTGACAGAACCAAGACGTAGAGACGTGCCTGTGGGACGTCTCTACCAACGGGCTGAGATTAGGATTCAAGCAAGTCGCGGAATACGGGGGGATCAGAGGACCGTTTGGTCTCCGTATTCGGCCGAGATGATGCTGTCGGCCACGATGGATACAGCGGTCTTAACCTCGTCGGTCATTTCGGTACCGAAAGTGAACGGGTCGGCGACCTCGACGGCGTAGACGCGCAGATAGTCCGGCATGTGCAGTCCGACATCGCGACCCAGTTCCAACCCTTCGAGAAGCCCTATCTCGTGTGTCATCCCGGTGCGTCTCGAGGATCTGGTGGACCCCTCGAGATCCAGCATATAATAGTCGCCGACGCGACCGTCCTCCGTCGTGATCGCATCAACGATCACCGCCTTGTCATAACCGTCGAGCATCTCGATCAGCTGGATTCCCCCGACAGCCGCTTCGATAAGATGCACTTGCGGGTCGGCCAGCCGTTTGTGGATACAGCGCGCGACCGCCAGACCGACAGCGTCGTCGGTGAGTATCGGATTGCCGAGACCGACGATCACGGAGCTGGCTGTGCTAATCGGTTCGGCCTTATTGGCGCATAGTCTTGATAAGCCTGCGTTCATGATCGTAGATCTTCGCCTCAAGAGGCATCCTTCCCGGCAGGGTGTGCGTGGCGCATGCGTGACACGGGTCGTACGCGCGGAAAGCCATCTCCACCATGTTCAACAGCCCGTCGTTTACCACGCCGTCTTTGATCATTCCCTTGGCGGCCTTCTCGACCGACATAGCTATCGGCGCCGCGTTGTGGTTCGTCGCGACGATGAGGTTGACCTGCGTCAGTATGCCGTCGCCGTCCGTCCAGTAATGGTGAATGAGCGTGCCGCGCGGCGCTTCAACAATCCCGACACCCTCCTCGGGCGTTTCCGTGGGCTCATTGCGTATTTCGGTGCTCGTGATCTCCGGATCCTCGAGAAATTCCACCATGCGTTCGGCGGCGTTGAGCGCCTCGACCAACCGTGCCCAGTGGAACGCGAGCGTGTTGTGCGCCGGCTTGCCACCCAGCGTCTCGTACATGTGGTCGTGCGCAGCCTGCGCAAGAGGTGTCGACATACCGTCGGACGCGTTCAGCCGCGCCAGCGGAGCCACGCGGTAGACGCCGCTGTCGGGCCCGTCCGTGAACCCTTTCCACCCGACCTGTTTCAGGAACGGGAAGGTGATATAGCTCCACGGTTCCACGTGCTCACTAATATGGTTCACGTACTCTCTCGGCGCGAACTTGGCGATCTCCTTACCCTCGGGATGGACCACGCGTACCTTGCCGTCGTAGAAGTTAACCTTGTTATTCTCGTCCACAAGCCCCATGTAGTACGTCTTGTGCACGTACGCATCGTTGAGGACGAGATCGACGTAATCCTTGTTCGCGAGCACGACGTCGCCGAACAGTTTCAGCGCAAACTGGGCAAACTCGACCGTGGATCTAGCCGTCTCGAGGAACTTCTGCCGTTCCTCTTCAGTGATGCCGCGCGAAATCCCACCGGGCAGACCGAATACAGGATGGATCACCCTTCCCATTATAGTCTGCATCATCGTCCGGACTTCGCGGCGGATCTTGATAACCTGACCCGCAATGTCAAGACCGACTTTTGCGATCACGCCGAGGATGTTACGCTCCGCAGCAGGCGCGGTTGGGCCGACGACGAAATCCGGACCGCCCAGGAAGAAGAAATGGATGTAATGGTCCTCAACCATAAACGCGTCGTATAGAAACTCTCGGATCTTCTTCGCCGCAGGCGGCGGCTCGACCTTCCACAGATCGTCCAAACACTTGGCCGCTGCCATGTGGTGCGCCGTCGGGCATACGCCGCATATCCGCTCAGTGATGCGCGGCATCTCTTCCGCCGGCCGACCCACGCAGAAGGTCTCAAAACCGCGCAGTTCCGGCACCTGGAAGAACGCCCGTTCCACGTTGCCTTGGTCGTTCAGGAAAATCTCTATCTTACCGTGACCCTCTAAACGCGTGATCGGGTCGACGGTGATCCTCTTTGTAGCCATCGTTACTTCTCCCCCTTATCTGGGAATACCGTTCGTCTTAGCAGGGATGCCGGGACACTGAACCGGTAGAGGGTACCTGCTGGATCTGCAAGGGTATCCGCCAGGGCACCTGCTTGTTCCTCCGTTTCTCCAATGCCGATAGTGCCAAGCGTGCTCAACATCTTCACACCGGCGTCCACCGCATCAGGTGTCGGTCCCATGCATCCTCTGCACGGCATATTCGCGTTAATACACAGCTCACCGCATCCGGAGCGCGTTGCCGGACCCATGCATACATACCCCTGCGCCAGGTAACACTTCTCCGGATCGGGCGTGCTGGTAGCGTACCGTTTGAACTTCTCAACAACCATTGTCTCCGGCTTCGTCTCATTTAGCCGGCACGTATTGCACAACGACTTCTCCGGAGCCAATACGGACCCTTTCGGGGGAAGATTCCCCTCAAGGATCGCATTCACCGCCTCCGCTACGGTCGGCGTCGGCGGCGGGCATCCCGGCAGGTAGTAGTCCACCTCGATCACCTGGTCCAGAGCCTTGCAGTCTTTCCAGAACTCGGGCAGTTCGAGCTCATATCCGTCAACCTCGCTTCTCTCCTGCGGTATGACACCGTTGGGGTTGTCGATTGTCACCGATCGCAGATACTTGTTCTCGAGTATCGCCTTGCGCGTGGTAAGATTCGCCAGACCGGGGATGCCGCCCAGATGAGCGCACGAACCGAATGCGACCACCATACCGCACTTCTCGCGCAGCAGCTTCACCCACATCTCCTGCTCGGAAAGTCGCACGGCGCCGTTGATGAAGGCGACCGCCACCTCGCCCGGCTGCCACGCCTGGACGTCTTTAAGCTTGAAGTCAAGCGCGACCGGCCATAGGACAATATCTACGGCATCCACAACCTTCAGGATATCCTCGGCAAGGTCGACGACGGTTTCTTCGCAACCGCCGCATGAAGCACACCAGTAAAATGCTACTTTGGGTTTAGCCATTTCACTCCTCTATGTCGCTTTGCTCAGAGCCGCTGCGCGTTTTTTCCAGTTTAGCGGTCCGAGCACTCTCAGCTTCTCCGTCATATCCTTAACTACCTCGGCGAACTTCTCGCCCTCCGAAGCAGAAATCCATTCAAGACGCACCCGCTCCCGTTCGATCCCGAACTGGTCGAGAAGATTCAGGAGCATCGGATAGCGCCGCATGGCCTTGTAGTTGCCTTCAGAATAATGGCAGTCGCCGGGATGGCAGCCTGCGATCAGGACCCCGTCAGCGCCCTCCGCAAGTGCCTTAACCACGAAC
>Ga0180438_10000995_pt1 | contig 51908 bp, 48 predicted proteins | sample SS_ome_12_FD_132455 | JGI IMG/M metagenome (GOLD analysis project Ga0180438, IMG submission 132455) | Hypersaline lake sediment archaeal communities from the Salton Sea, California, USA - SS_3_D_2 metaG | ecosystem: Environmental > Aquatic > Non-marine Saline and Alkaline > Hypersaline >...
AATACCGGGGTCGAACAAATTCAAACTGGTTGCAGTTAGATGTAAAGAAGGGGTTGAGTTTACGAGTGAAAACAACAGCGTAAAAGCAATTTTTGTTCTGTTTGGCACTAAAGATGAAAGGACGTTTCACCTGAAGGCGCTTTCTGCTATAGCCCATATAGTGCAAAACCCGAATTTTGAGAGAAAATGGCTTAATGCAAAGAACGAACATCAGTTAAAGGATATTATTCTGCTCAGCGAGAGAAAAAGATTTGAAATGTAGTTACGCAAAAATATTTATAATGGTATGAAGGTGTAAAGAGTTATGTCAAAGAGAGTTTTTATAAGGACTTTCGGATGTCAAATGAATGAGCGGGATTCTGAGCTTATAGCAGGAATGCTTATTGAAAAAGGCTATAAGATTGTTGATACAGTGGAAGATGCAAGCATTATTTTATTTAATACTTGCAGCGTACGACAGCATGCCGAAGATAGGGTAATAGGAAACCTGCATAAGCTGACTATAAGAAAAAAGAAAGATCCCACTTTGAAGATAGGCGTTCTTGGATGTATGGCACAGCGGCATGGAGAACTTCTTTTTAAGGAATATTCCCAGATAGATATTGTGGTTGGACCGAGCAATATTTACGACATTCCAGATTTACTCGACAGGACCATGGAATCGGAGAAGATACTTGCTGTAAACAACCAGAAACGCCCAAGGAAAAAAGTAAAAACTGAACATCGTAGTGGTATTTTCTCGGCCTATGTCAATATTATGTACGGTTGTAATAACTTCTGCTCGTATTGTATTGTACCATATGTTCGAGGAAGAGAAGTGTCACGACCTAAAGCAGACATTATTGACGAAATTAAAATATTGGCAGATAAAGGTTTTAAAGAAATCACCCTTTTAGGGCAGAATGTGAATTCTTATGGATGCGGGTTAAGCAGTAAAATAACGTTTCCCGAGCTCCTAGAGGCAGTGAATAAAATAAAAGGGATTGAGCGCATACGTTTTACAACCAGTCATCCAAAAGATGCCACAAAAAGTCTTTTCAGGGCGATAAGAGACCTCGATAAAGTATGCGAGCACCTGCATCTTCCTCTTCAGTCAGGTTCGGATAAAGTGCTGGATCTAATGAATAGAAAATATACTTACGGAGAATATAGAAAAAAAGTCGAAATGTTGCGCACCATGATTCCCGATGTAGCTATTAGTACTGATATCATTGTCGGTTTTCCATCTGAAAAAGAAAGTGATTTTAAAGCTACCCGCCTAGCCATGGAAGAAATAGGGTTTAATTCAGCTTTTATCTTTAAATACTCACCACGCTCGCCTGCGCTTTCTTCATACCTGCTGGATGACGTAGCGGAAGAGAAGAAAAAAGAGCGAAATAATGAGCTGCTTAACCTGCAGAAAAAGATTTCTCTTGTAAAAAACAAAAAGGTGGTCGGCAGCCGACAGGAGATTCTTGTTGAAGGGGCAAGCCGCATGTCGGGCAAGGAGCTCGTAGGAAGAACGCGTAATAATACACCTTGTGTTTTTCCGGGGGAGAGAGACCTCATTGGCCGGTTTGTCCAGGTACGGGTTAGGGGAGCTAGTCCGTATACACTTAAAGGAGAAATGGAGACAGAATCCAGGCCCTAAAACCATGATAAATAAACTAATAGCCTTAATAAGAAAAGCAGGGGAGGAAATCCTGGATGTTTATAACAGAAGGGATTTAAATGTTGGGAAAAAAGCAGATAGGTCCCCTATCACGGAAGCTGATATTAGGTCAAATGAAGTTATTATCGAAGAACTTAAATTAATTGCGCCTCGTATTCCTATTATTTCCGAGGAAAATAAGAGTATACCGTATGCAGAAAGAAAAACATGGGAGAAGTTTTGGCTGGTCGATCCGCTGGACGGGACAAAGGAGTTTATAAACCGTAACGGGGAGTTTACCGTAAATATCGCACTGGTTGAAAACGGAATTCCTATAGTAGGTATTATCCTGCTTCCTGTAAAAGGCATTATTTTTACCGGAGAGAAAGGAATAGGAGCATTCCAAGTCGAAACTGGTGCAAATGGTGATATCCGGACGCCCCTTAGAGTATCCGCGAAAACCGATAAAAGTACTCTTCTTGCTGCAATTAGCCGCTCCCATTTATCAGATAAAACGAAAAAATTTATCAAGAATATAAATGCGCGCACGATAAGTTCCGGCAGTTCACTTAAATTCGCGCTTGTTGCAAAAGGCGAAGCGGATATATATCCCCGGTTAAGTCCGACATGGGAGTGGGATACGGCTGCCGGAGAGGTAGTAGCAGAGGCAGCCGGAGCAGTTGTTTGCGGCCTTGACGGGAAAGCTCTTAAATATAATAAAGAGGTCCCAAAGCATGAAGGTTTTCTTGTGTGTCAGCCGGAGTTGAAGAAAAAAATGCTAGAGGAGATAATAGCTAAAATTATATAATTACATCTTGTCTGTGACGCGGATAATAAGACTTATTATTTAAGTATGCAGAGACCAACTGTGATTTTTGTAATTGGCCCCACATCATCCGGCAAAAGTATGGTGGCAGCAAAACTTGCAGAGCGTTTAGGCGGGGAGATCATCTCATGTGATTCCATGCAGATCTATAGGGATATGGATGTTATTACGCAAGTGCCGGACAGGAAGATTCTTTCAGAAATTCCGCACCACCTTATTAAAGTCATCCGTCCGGAGGAAGAGTTTAGTGTAGCAAAATATGTCAAAGAGGCAACTGGTATAATCGATTTTATAATCTCCAAAAAGAAAGTGCCTGTAATAGCCGGTGGAACAGGCCTTTATTATAAATCTCTTATTGACGGGATTATTTTATCCCCTCCAAAAGATGAAGAGTTGCGGAAGAGTCTTAATGAGATCGCTGGAGAAAAAGGCAATGAATATCTTTATCGGGAACTTAAAAAATGTGATCCCAGAACAGCGGCGCGATTGCATCCTAACGATAGACGCCGGATCATACGCGCTCTTGAAGTCTATAGGCTTACCGGCCATACAATACATGAGAAGAAATTACAGTCAAAAGGGCTTTCAAAAAAGTATGCCTGCAAGGTTTTTGGTCTTAGATTGCCGAGAGAAATATTGTATAGACGGATAAACGCAACTGTTGATAAAATGTTTGAAGATGGCATCGTCGATGAAGTTAAAAGGCTTAAAGGAAGAAAACTCAGTTTAACCGCAGAAAAAGCTCTTGGGATCAAAGAGGTTACTTCTTTTTTAGGGGGGAAAACTACTCTTAAGAATACGAAGGAGGAACTTAAAAAAAATACGCGCAGGTACGCTAAACGCCAGATGACATGGTTTAGAGCTGATAAGCGTATTAAATGGATAGACGCAGAAAAGAATACAGAGGACATTATTAAAGGTATTTTGGAAGAATGAAAAGGCAAATGATTATTACCCCCAAAACGACAAAGGAGAACCTGGAAAAAGCCATATTGGTCACTGTCGAAGAGGCAGGGAAAGAGGCATGGAAAGTCGAAGAAAGGGCGGAAGAACTCAAATGTTTGGCAGAATCATGTTATGTTGAAATCGTTAATAATCAGATTTTGCGACGAAAAACATTAACACCGGATCTTTTTATCGGAAAAGGCAAAGTCCAGGAAATCGCTTCCCTCGTCGAAAAACTAGGCGCGGATGTGGTTATTTTTAATAACGACCTTTCCGCATCCCAGCAGAAGAATCTCGAAGAAGCGTTTAATGCGAAGACAATTGACAGGACCCAGCTTATACTGGACATATTCGCCCGGAGGGCGACTTCCGCCGAAGGCAAGGTGCAGGTGGAACTGGCGCAGCTTATATATTTGTTGCCACGGTTGAGCCGGATGTGGCTTCATCTTTCCCGGCAAAGGGGAGGTGTGGGGACAAAGGGTCCGGGGGAACAGCAGCTTGAGGTGGACAGGCGCCGCGTACGCCAGCGTATAACAAGACTTAAAAGAACACTCCGTGAAATCACCCGACAGCGGGAATTAAGGCGAGCCCAGCGCGAGAAATTTTCCATGCTGACCATAGCGCTTGTGGGCTATACAAATTCAGGAAAATCCACTCTTTTTAATGCTCTTACCTCCGCAAAGGTCAAAGTAAAGGATCAGCTTTTCAGTACGCTTGATCCGACTATAAGAAAGATGTCTCTGCTCAATAATCAGACCGTTCTATTATCCGATACGGTAGGTTTTTTGAATGAGCTGCCGCATCACCTGGTTGAGAGCTTCAAAGCAACTCTGGAAGAGGTCATCGATGCCGACATATTGTTTAATATAGTCGATATGAGCGATCCTCGCATGGAAGGACAGAAAGTTTCTGTTTTTAAAGTTTTGGAAGAGCTTGGAGTTGCAGATAAACCTATCTTTACCATATTGAATAAATCTGACAAAATTCCGGATAGTTTGGAAATCGAAAGAATAAAACGCAAATTTCACCGACCTATCGTCATATCAGCGCTGAAAAGGACGGGGCTATCTGAGGTGGAAGACCGCATTGTGCAATTTCTGCAGAAGGATATGGAGGACATTGAACTTATCCTTCCGCACAAGCATTATGATCTTGCAAAAATAGTGCGCGAAAAGGGACAAGTGAAAAAAGAGGAATACAGGGATAAGGGTTTATTTATAAGCGCTCGTGTGCCTAAAAAAATAAAATATTCAATCTTTAAAAAACTTAAGGATCGGAGTAAATAAAAATTAAGCTGTTTTAATGTACCTTTGCGAGGAAAATGATGGATGAACTTATAAGCGTTATCATTCCGACGTACAACCGGGCATCTATGATCAAACGCGCTATAGAAAGCGCGGCGAACCAGGACTATCCCAATCTGGAGATAGTCGTTGTTGACGATGCTTCTTTGGATGATACAGAAAGCGTTGTGGCGTCGATAAAGGATTCTCGGGTTATTTATTTCAAATGCCGGGAAAATAAAGGTGCGGGAAGCGCGCGTAACACTGCGATGCAAAAAGCCAGAGGAGAATACTTTGCGTTTTTAGATTCCGATGACGAATTTATGCCGGGAAAGCTGCGAAGAGAAATGAATATTTTTAAAGACGAGTCCAACCCCCCAGGATTAGTTTTTTCAAATTATTGGGAAATAGGCCAGAAGAAGAAATTAAACAGGTCTAAAAGTATTCCATCGGGATATGTAAGTGTGGGAAAAGTATTTCCCGCATCGGTTTATTGCCCTCCGTCAACTTGGCTGATTTCCAGGGAGTGGATAGACAAAATAGGTGTTTTTGATGAAAAGCTCTGGACAATGGAGGACATAGATTATTTTGCTCGAGCTGTAAGAAAGTGCTCTGCCTATTTCATCAACGAACCACTGGTTACAAAATATGTACACGCTTGTAAGCAGGGAAGCGTTCCTTCACATTATGCTGAACAAACGGGCGAAAGGATCCTGGAAAAGTGGTTTTCCGAGATGCGGGAAGATAAGGATTTTCTGGTTAAATTCTACTGCACGATGGGCAAGGACATGATGCGTATCCGGAATAAAGAAAAAGCGCTTAATTATCTTCAGAAAGCTTTCCAGACTAATCCGGTGAATCTTAGAGTATTATGGAAACTAAGCAAGGCATATCTTTCATTATAGGTGATTTTAAACGTCGATACTAATAAGAGTTACATCGTATGGGGAATTGTGGTATTATTTGCCAGTTGAGTTAAATTTCAGCGTTCTAATAAATATAGGACTATCCTCATGAAACTCAGGAATAAAATAGCAGACATTTTTGGATACGAGATAATACGCAAGACAAAGAACCATAACTTATTTGAAGGGCATCTCCCCGAGCTTCTTAAAAAGTACGGGATAAACTGCGTTTTTGATATTGGTGCCAATCAAGGGCAATACGGCCGGACTTTAAGAAGGTTAGGCTATAGGGGACGCATATTTTCTTTCGAGCCGGTGCGAAAGAGCTTTGACCTCTTATATGGGCATTGTAAAAATGATCCTTTGTGGGAAGCGTACGACTATGCAATAGGCAGTGAAGACGGTATAGAAGTGATTAATGTCACGGGCAATTCAGATTTAAGTTCGTTTTTAATACCCAGCAGATATCTTAAAGATAATTTCCAGGTGGGAAATAGCGCCGATATAAGAAAAACCGAAAAAGTCCAAATAAAAAAACTGGATTCAATTTATGAAAGCATGATAAAAACTGTAGAAAAACCCAGGGTATTACTTAAAACAGATACACAAGGATATGATCTAGAAGTTATCAAGGGGGCACAAGCGAGCATAAAGAAGGTCAGCATCCTGCAGTCGGAGATCGCATGCGTCCCGCTTTATGAAAATATGCCTGATTATCTGGAAGTATTAGGTGAATACCGGAAATTAGGCTTTGAAATAACGGGCATATTTCCCATATCGAGGGATGCGAATGATTTAAGAGTGATCGAGTTTGATTGTATATTTGTCCGGAAGGATTTTTATCCACAAGAGTGAAAAGGCAGTTTAAAAATGTCTGAGCATAATGCAAAACTTATAATTATCCCGACCTATAATGAAGCAGGCACCATAACTGATTTAATAAAAGAAATATTTAAAACTTATTTTGAAGTAGACATCCTAGTTGTCGATGATAGCTCACCGGATGGTACTGGTGATATTATCGAAGCTCTTTCAATGTCCGACTGCCGAGTTAAGTGCTTACATAGGCGCGAAAAGCAAGGCATAGGCCCGGCGTATATTGATGGATTTAAATGGGCTATTGAGAAGAATTATGAATATATCATGCAGATGGATGCTGACTTTTCACATGACCCTGGGTATGTGCCGAGGTTATTTGAGCTTGCAAAAGATTATGATGTAGTTATCGGCTCAAGATATGTAAGGGGCGGCGGCGTCAAGGATTGGGGTATCATAAGAAAAATTGTAAGCAGATGCGGATCATTGTATGCAAGGGTAATACTGGGTATACCTGTAAACGACCTGACAGGAGGGTTTAAGTGTTTTAAGAGGGATGTACTAAAAAACATTGGATTGGATAAAATCATTACACGGGGGTATGCGTTTCAAATAGAGACAACTTATCGCGCTTATAAAAAGGGTGCCAGAATCAGAGAATTCCCGATAATATTTACCGATAGGCGTGTGGGTGGCACGAAAATGACAGGTGAGATTTTTTTTGAAGCCGTGTCTGCAGTCTTAAAACTTAAAGTAAAAAGTAAAAGTATAAAATATGAATGAGGGAGTAATATGTCAGATATAAATTTGAAGAGGATGTGGATATTGCTAATACTGGCTATCTTGATCTCCTCGGCAGTTTTATTAACAGATGCTTTCAGGGACGATAATTTCTGCCACTATGATTCGCCTTTTTATGCGACCATTTCCCAGAACATCGTTAATAGTGGAGACTGGCTTAATCTTCGTTATTCCCTCGATAAACCGGTTGTTGCGGATCACCCGCCGCTGGTTTTCTGGGCGAATGCTTTAAGTCTTAAAATGTTCGGAACAAGCGTTTTTTCGGTCATCTTATTCAGTGTTTTATGCACTATCGGTACCTGCATAGCAGTGTTTTTTATAGGACTAGTTTTAAAAAATGATATAGCAGGATTTTTTAGTGCAATGGGCCTTCTCTTGACGCGGTACGTTCCCCGCGTTGCCAGATACAATACAATAGAGATTCCTTTAATGTTTTTTGTGACACTTGCTATATTGTTCCTGATTCTAGCCTTCAAAAAACATAGAGCTTTTTATCTTCTTTTTGGGCTCAGCGCAGGCCTTGCTATTCTATCTAAAGGTGTGGTAGGCATGTTTCCTTTAGGGATCTGTTTTTTAGCTATTATTTTTCAGGGGAAGCTTCGCGATTTTTATAATCCCTTACTTTTGGCGGGGATAGTTGTTTCTTTAGCTATGCCGATATTATGGTTTTTTCTTAAGGGGGGCATGTCGCTAGCAGGGGCAAAGGAAGCCTTGGTGCAGTATTTTAGTTTCGTATCCAGCACTTTTCAGGCATCAGGCCGCGGGGAATCTACTACCGTACTTCGCTTAATAACACAACTGTTTGAGATTTGCTTTATAATAATACCCGGTGTTGTTTTAGGCGTATATTTTACCGTGCGCGAAAGTATGCGGGAAAAAAGAAAAGATTACTTTTCGATATTTCTTTGGATTGTAATTTTTGTGGCAGCTTTTTCTATAAGCAGCTGGAGGAGAGGTTTTTATCTGTTGCCGATGTACCCGGCCATGGCCATTTTATTCGGCATAGGGCTTAATGAAGTGCTTCCTGTGCGTTACAGAATGTATACGGTTTATCTTGTAATAGCCTTTTTTGCCGGTAATATTTCCGCGCCTTTTCTTTTTCCGCATTGGGAACCTAAAAGCATAGGTGAAGTAGTTTATGAGAACACATATCTCCCTAAAGTCAAAAAGGTCATTAATGCGATATTTGCGCAGTCGCCGGAGAAGATAAAACTGGTCTCATATCACCCGAAGAGTCCCAAAGAAGATGAATTTATTTTCTTTTTTCGCTCAGATTATAATATCGAACTTTGCCGGAGTTCGGATGAATTTCGGCAGTTAGCTGTTTCAAGAGTTCCAGTACTATTTCATATTTCGAAACATGATTTTTCGCAGGTAGATAAAACGCTTCATAACAAACTTAAAATAATATATGCTTATAGTGACCAGCTTCTTGTAACGAATGACATGAGTCTCGTCCCCGTTTTTGATATAGCTGATTCGAAGTGACCTGAAAAACTGTTTAGCATTGAATCTCCTTGACAAACGAGAAAAGAGTGATATAATTTAGCACTCAAACCATAAGAGTGCTAAATTATAGACTTTTATGGTTCGACTCACTTCGTTCGCTCACCATGAATCTGCGAGGAAAGATATTTTGCACTTAGAACGAAGGAACACCACGGATGTTAATCCGTGGTGCAGAACTATATCGACCGAAGGTCGCAAAGGGATGAAACCACGGACGTGAGTCCGTGGAGATTCATCTGTCTTTTTTACTTATGCTTAATTATAACATTCATATTGTCGACAAAAGAAAGTCACGAAAACTGCACATATTAGGACATATCGTGCATGAGTATGTTTCAACAGGTGTTCCTGTTAGCTCTAAAGTAGTGGCAGAGATGATGGGGGGAAGCATCTCAAGTGCTACCATCCGCAACATAATGGCTGAGTTAGAAGAAGAGGGATATATTATACAGCCACACACCTCAGCGGGACGCATTCCTACACGTTTTGGGTACAGATGTTATGTGGACATGGCTAAAGACCAGATCCGTCTTAAAAAGGACGAGGCTAATAGACTTGCCTCAGAATACGACCGCCGCATGCGGACTATTGAGGAGCTTATAGAAAAAACATCGTTTCTTATAAGCCGAGAACTGCATAACGCTGGAATTGTCATGTGGCCTAGCGTTGAAGATTTTTATCTTAAACATGTGCAGCTGCTTAAAGTCCAAGCCGAGACAATTCTGGCAGTTCTTGTAACGATGACCAATGACGTGAGAAAATATATCATTAAACTAGACAGAGATTTAGAAAAGTCAGAACTCGAAGTAATTTCTAATTATATCAATTCGAATTATGAATATGAAGCTTTTTCGCAAATATCCGAAGAACTTAGACAAGTGCTTTCAGATCCTCAGAGAAGAGAAGATCGGGGAGTCATCGAGGTTGCACGGCTGGCTCTCAATATAATGGACTCTATTATCGATAGAAAAATAGGTAATGAGATTTACTGGGAGGGGCTGGATTATTTTATGGAGAAGGCCGAGTCCCAAAACGCTGACCTTACGCGGTACCTTTTCAGGATATTTGCTCATAGGGAGGATCTAGCACGTATTATGAGCAGGGAACTTCCGGATAGGGGGCTTAGAATATATATCGGTGAAGAGAACGATTGTGATATGCTTAGTGAATGCAGCCTTATAACATGCGGATATACACTACGTGATAGGACTGTTGGACGTCTGGGAGTCATAGGCCCGACAAGGATGGATTATGACCATGCTTTACGTACGGTTAAGTGTCTATCAGATCTTATAAGCTTGAAACTTACAGAGATTAATGGTTAGGGGAGAGAATGATGAGCCGTGCAAAAAAACCTGGCGAAAAAGCTATTAAAACGGAAATAACCGAGAAGGAATTGGAAGAACTCAAGAAAAAGGCCGACGAGCGCGATGAGTACTATAACAAATGGCTCAAGATCCACGCCGAGTATGAAAATACGCGCAAGCGCATAGAAAAGGAAAAAATTGATCACATAAAGTTTGCAAACGAATATATTATTGCTCAATTATTTCCCATTGTAGATAACTTTGACATGGCATTTTCGGCGATGGAAAAAGCTGAAGATAAAAATGCTGTTATGGACGGCATCAGGCTTGTTCAGAAAGAGTTTCATAGGATACTCGAAGAGAATGGAGTGAAAAAAATCGAAACTAAAGGAAAACAATTTGACCCGCATCTGCATGAAGCGGTTCTTGCGATTGAGACAGATGAATATCCCGACGGGATGATCCTTGAAGAGGTGCGCGCCGGCTATCTATTGAATGACAGGCTTCTGCGGCCTGCACAGGTAAAGGTAGCTAAAAATGATTTGGAAGAGGTAAAAACAGAAGCACCAGAAGAAGAAACCGGAGAATAGATAAATCCAAAAACTTAGAAAGTAAGGATTACACGAGTTAATATTAAAGAAGGAGGAATGATGGGCAAGGTTATAGGAATTGATCTGGGGACCACGAATTCTTGTGTGGCGGTCATGGAAGGTAAGGAGCCCAAGGTTATACAGAATGCTGAGGGGTCAAGGACTACACCGAGTGTAGTGGCTTTTACCAAAGCGGGCGAAAAACTTGTCGGCCAGCCGGCAAAACGCCAGGCAGTTACAAATTCGGATAACACTATATTCAGTATAAAACGTTTTATGGGCAGGAAACACTCCGAAGTAAAGGAGGAAGAAAAACTTGTTCCATACAAGGTGGACGAAGATAATTCGGGTAATGTCGTGGTTCTTGCTCATGGAAAGAAATACACGCCGCCTGAGATATCCGCGATGATACTCCAGAAGATGAAACAGACAGCCGAGGACTATCTAGGCGAAAAAGTAAAGGAAGCAGTTATAACAGTTCCCGCTTATTTTAATGATTCGCAGAGACAGGCCACCAAAGATGCCGGCGAGATCGCGGGGCTTAAAGTTCTCAGGATCATCAATGAACCCACGGCAGCTTCTCTTGCGTACGGGCTTGATAAAAAGAAGAACGAGAAGATAGCCATATTTGATCTTGGCGGCGGGACTTTTGATATTTCCATACTTGATGTGGGTGAAGGCGTCTTTGAAGTAAAAGCGACTAATGGTGATACGCATCTAGGCGGTGATAATTTCGATCAGAAAGTTATCGACTGGATAGCGACGGAATTCGCTAAAGAAAACGGGATAGACCTGCGCAAAGATAAAATGGCTCTCCAGCGGCTTAAAGAAGCGGCTGAGAAGGCAAAGTGTGAACTATCCTCCAATCTTGAGACGGAGATAAACCTTCCGTTTATCACGGCAGACGCTTCCGGTCCAAAACATCTTACTATGACTCTTACAAGGTCCAAACTCGAGCAGCTTGTGGATAGCCTTGTCGATAGGACCAAAGAGCCGTGTTTTAAGGCGCTAAAAGATTCGGGATACTCAGCCGGCGATATCGATGAGGTGATACTTGTCGGAGGACAGACGCGTATGCCGAAGGTGCAGGAGATTGTAAAGGAGATTTTCGGCAAGGAGCCTCATAAGGGAGTAAACCCTGATGAAGTCGTAGCTGTCGGTGCCGCTATACAGGGAGGCGTTTTAAGCGGCGCGGAAGGTCTTTCGGACGTAGTTCTTCTTGATGTCACCCCGTTATCCCTGGGAATAGAAACCCTAGGCGGTGTTATGACAAGACTTATAGAGCGCAATACAACTATTCCCACTAAAAAAAGCCAGATATTCTCAACGGCGGCAGATAGCCAGACCGCGGTTTCAATACATGTCCTTCAGGGCGAAAGAGAAATGGCATCCAATAACCGCACGCTTGGACGTTTTGATCTTATAGGTATTCCTCCGGCACCCAGAGGCATACCGCAGATCGAAGTCACTTTTGATATAGACGCAAACGGTATAGTGCATGTATCAGCCAAAGATAAAGCAACCGGTAAAGAACAATCCATCCGCATTGAGTCATCCAGCGGACTTTCTAAAGAAGAGATAGAGCGCATGAAACGCGACGCCAAGGAACACGAGAGCGAGGACAAAAAGAAAAAAGAGCTTATCGAAAACAAAAACCAGCTGGATACTCTGGTATACGCGACTGAAAAGGCCGTAAAAGAATACGGCGGTAAAGTCTCTGATGGTGAAAAGAAAAAGATCACCGAAGCGGTGGAAGAAGCAAAGAAAGCGCTTGAATCCGATAGTGTAGATGAAATAAAGAAAGCTCAGGAGAAACTCCAGAAGGCAAGCCATAAACTATCGGAAGAGATGTACAAGGAAGCCCAGGCTAAAGCGCAGGCAGGCGAGCAAGGAGGTACTGCCCAGGGTGGTGAAGAGAAAAAAGAAGACGTAGTCGACGCTGATTATAAAGTCGATGAGGATAAAGATAAGAAATAACAATTTTTAAGCAGGTAGCAGGTAGCCAAGCTGAAAATGACGAGTCTTATGGCTTGAGACTTGCTGCCTGTTTTTTTAACGGACAATATTATGGCTGGAGATTATTACGAATTACTTGGAGTGAGTAGAGATGCTTCTGTCGAAGAGATAAAAAAAGCATACAGGAAGCTTGCTGTAAAATACCATCCCGATAAAAACCCCGGGAACAAGCAAGCTGAAGAGAAGTTCAAGGAGATTTCACATGCATATGAAATCCTGAGAGACCCGGGTAAGCGCCAGCAATATGACCAGTTTGGCGAAAGGGCTTTTCAGTATGGCGCTGGCGGTTTCGGAGGGTTTCACGATCCATTTGATATTTTCCAGGAAGTCTTCGGCGGGGCTTTCGGGGATATTTTTAACGGCATGTTCGGATTTGATACCGCTAGACGCCGCGGTCCGAGAAGAGGCAGGGATTTAGAGTACAGCGTAAAACTCGATTTTCTTGAGGCGGTTAAAGGCGTTACAAAAGAGATACGGGTGCGTAAATACGAAACTTGTTCGGTCTGCAGCGGTTCAGGCGCCAAGCCGGGTACAGAAAAAGTCACATGCAGACAGTGCGGTGGTTCAGGCCGGTTTGCCCAATCCAGCGGATTTTTCAGCATCTCACGCACCTGTGATGCTTGTGGCGGATCCGGAGAGATTATTAAAGAGTTTTGCACGGAATGTAACGGAGCAGGCAGAAAAGAGGTTATTAAAAAAATCAGTGTAGATATTCCCGCAGGAGTGAATACCGGAGTGAGAGTGAGACTTGCCGGTGAAGGGGAAGCGGGCTCAAACGGCGGGCCTTCCGGCGATTTATATGTGTCAGTTTCAGTCAGAGAGCATAAGTTTTTCTCTAGACGCGAGTATGATTTACTATACGCAGCATCTGTATCATTTGCACAGCTTGTCTTTGGCGACACTATCGAAGTGCCCGGGATAGATGGGAATGTAAGCCTATCGATACCACCGGGGGCCCAAACGGGATGCGTATTCCAGATTAAAGGTAAAGGTATTAAACGGTTAGACGGACGCGGAAGAGGCGACCTGCTTGTAAAGGTTAATGTAGAGATCCCCAAGGATCTTAATGTGCATCAAAAGAAGCTTTTGCGGGACTTTGAAGCCAGTTTAGGGGAGAAAAAAGCAGCTGGATCGAAAGGCACCTCAGAGAAATTGGTAGATAAAGTCAAAAAAATATTTAAGGGGTAAAATAAAACCGTTTTTTATATGGAGGTAAGAGATGCCGACATATGATTATGAATGCATGAGTTGCGGAATCCATTTTGAACAGTTTCAGAGTATAAAAGATAAACCTTTGGGAAAATGCCCGACGTGTAATGGCGAGGTAAAACGTCTAATCTCTAGTGGCGCAGGGTTTATTTTTAAAGGCAGCGGATTTTATCAGACTGATTATAAAAGTCCCAAGATAAATTCCTCGAAAAAGGCGGATAACACCAAGAACCTTCCTGCGTGCGGAAAAACGGATAGCTGCCAGGGATGCAAGCAAAATGTTTAACTGGAATAATCAAAATAGAATGATTTCTATATGGATGCCACCTATTCTTTGGTCATTTGTTATTTTTATATTTTCCATAGTATCTTTTGATGAAAAAGTGCCGATTGAGGTGGGCTGTTTTGATAAAACAGCCCATTTTCTGGAATATGGGATTCTAGCATTTTTAATGATAAGAAGCATGTATTCACGTGTAAGGATTTCTTATGCGAAAAGCTTCTTATTTACGTTGATATTGGGCGGGGGATATGGTATTTTATTGGAATTAGTTCAGCGGTTTATTCCCGCTAGAGAAGCATCCCTGTATGATATAGCCGCTAATTTTGCCGGGGTTATCTCTGGAATAGTTTTGGGAGGATTATATTATGGCAGAAATAAGACCTTTTAAAGGCTTATTATATAATAAGAGAAAAATCGGCGATTATTCCAAAGTTGTAGCACCTCCGTATGATGTCATTCCTGAAAACATGCGCGATAAACTTTATGAAAAAGACGAGAATAATATAATAAGGCTTATTCTAGGGAAATCCTTTGATTCGGATAATCAGAGAGAGAATAAGTACACGCGCGCAAAAAAATTTTTAAATGAATGGCTAAAAGAAAAAATATTCGTAAAGGATGATGCCGAGTCGTTCTATTTATACGCACAGGAATATGATCATAAGGGAAAGAAGTGTAAGAGGCTGGGTTTTATGGGGCTTATGAGGATAGGCGAAAAAGGAGAAGATGCGGTTTTACCTCATGAGAATACGCTTTCAAAACCCAAAGAAGACAGGATGAACCTCATAAAACAGGTTGAGAGCAACTTAAGCCCGATTTTCACATTATATGACGATAAAGAGAACGTTATAAGGGGCGCCTTAGAGAAAAAGACCTCTGAGTCAGCTCCTGTAATAGATATCACAGTTGATGGTGTAAGGCATAAACTGTGGAAATTTAGGGAAGAAGATGCGTTAAAAAAAATCATCAAAAGAATGAACGGTAAAAATGTTTTTATCGCAGACGGACATCACAGGTATGAAGTAGCCAGGATGTACAGGGATATGTGCAGAAAGAAAAACGGCTATAACGGAAATGCCGACTATGTCATGATGTATTTTACTGACATGGCAGATGAAAACGATCTTACAGTCATGGCGACTCACAGGGTTATCAAAATGATGCCATCTGAGGATGATAAAGAGCTTATATCTAGGCTTAGCGAGTATTTTATTATTACGGATTGTAAGGATCTCTTCCATCTTATGAAAGGGCTTGAGGAAGAATCCGATAAAGGATATGCGTTTGGTTTTTTGATTAATGGTAGGTATTTTCTTTTGAAACCAAAAGAAAAGGAGGCTCTACTGGGGCTTATCCGGGAAGAAAAACCCAAAGAGTGGAAAGAACTGGACGTAAGTATTTTACATTCAGCGATATTTAAGAGGATTCTTTCGGTAAGTGACGCTGAAGGCAATATCACTTACGTGCGGGATGCTGAAAATGCTGAAGCTTTAATCAAAGACGGGTCGCATATGGCGGCATTTCTTCTTAACCCGACAAGGGTAGAGCAGCTTAAGGCGGTAGCTGAGCTTGGAGAGATGATGCCGCAGAAATCCACATATTTTTACCCGAAGCTTTTAACGGGGCTGGTTATGAACAAGTTTAACTAAAATGGCTTTTTTCAAGAAAAAACCTATATTCGGTAAAGCCAAAAAGAAAGAAATTCCCGGCGGGTTATGGACCAAGTGTCCGGGATGCGGGGAGCTTCTTTACAATAAGACCCTTAAAGATAATCTTGAAGTCTGCTCAAGATGTGATTACCATTTCAGGATGGGGGCTTACGAAAGGATAGGGACAGTTCTAGACGCCGGTTCCTTCCGTGAGATGGACAAAGACATGGTAAGCGCCGATCCTTTGAAGTTCAAAGGTCCCAGCAGTTACCCCGAGAAGATAAGAAAAGACCAAAAAGCGACGGGTCTAAGGGAAGCAGCCGTTGTCGGCGAGGGGGCTATAAACGAAAAACGCGCAGCGTTTGGCGCTACCGATTCCCGTTTCATTATGGGGTCCATGGGCTCAGTCGTCGGGGAGAAGATCACCAGACTCATCGAATATGCCGACAAGGAAAAAATTCCTTTGATCATTGTCTCAGGTTCCGGGGGAGGCGCCAGGATGTACGAGGGCATGTTTTCCCTTATGCAGATGGCCAAGACTTCTGCTGCGCTCGATAGGCTTAATAAAAACGGCGGCATGTTTATTTCCGTTTTGACCAACCCGACAATGGCCGGGGTTATGGCGAGTTTCGCTTCTTTGGGAGATGTTATCATAGCTGAACCAAAAGCTTTAATAGGGTTTACCGGCCCCAGGGTCATTCAGCAGACAATAAGACAGGAACTTCCGGAAGGATTCCAGAGTTCTGAATTTTTGCTTGAACACGGCCTCATAGACATGATAGTCCATAGGACTGAACTAAAAGAGACACTTTCAAAGCTGATAGATTATTTAAAAATCTCGGGTTAAAAAGGTCTTCTAAAAAAGCCGTTTAACTTGTGTTGTAAAATTGATACATTGACTTATAAACATAGATGATGTATATAAAAGGACAAATCCACTTAACTTATATGGCAAAGGCAAGAATATGGCGCAGGTAAATCTAAGAAACGTGGTAAAAATCTTTCAGGGCGGGGTAGTAGCCGTTAACAACGTAAGTTTTGGGGTTGAAAACAAGGAGTTCGTTGTTTTAGTCGGGCCCTCCGGGTGCGGGAAATCAACTACTTTGAGACTGATAGCAGGATTAGAAACGGCGACCGAAGGGGATATGTTTATCGGCACCAGAAGAGTCAACAATATCCCTCCGAAGGACAGGGACATCGCCATGGTGTTCCAGAACTATGCGCTTTATCCGCACATGTCTGTATACGAAAACATGGCTTTTGGATTGAAACTAAAAAGATACCCCAAAGACGAGATAGAGTCCAGGGTGAAAGAGGCGGCTGCGATACTGGGTCTTGAGACTCTGCTTGCCAGAAAACCCAATGAACTTTCCGGAGGCCAGCGGCAGCGTGTAGCGGTCGGCAGGGCTATTGTGCGTAAACCTCTGGTCTTTCTTTTTGATGAACCTTTAAGCAATCTTGATGCGAAGTTAAGGGTCCAGATGAGGACGGAGCTGCATCGTTTGCATATAAGGCTGCAGTCCACAATGATATATGTTACCCATGACCAGACTGAGGCGATGACTCTGGGAGACAGGATCGTGGTCATGAAAGACGGCATTATCCAGCAGATAGACACTCCGACTAACGTATATAATTCACCATCTAACAAATTTGTTGCCAGTTTCATAGGGGCCCCTCCCATGAATTTCCTGGAAGGAAAGATCATAAAAAAAGAAGGGAAACTCTACTTTGATGAAGGCAACTTCCGGATAAAGATAGTGGAGGGCATGTACAAGGCTGTGGAAGACTATATCGAAAAACGTGTTGTCATGGGGATAAGAAGCGAAGATATCTATGATAAACTTTTTGTCTCAGAGGCCCCTCCCGGCAATATCGTTACAATGACATGTGAAGTAGTCGAGCATCTGGGGTCCGAAGTATATATACATATGAATACCGGTAAACATGTCCTGATTGCCAGAGTATCAGGCGATGCTAACCCGCAGATAAACCAAGATATGGATGTTGTCTTTGATATGAGTAAGGTACACTTTTTTGACAAAGCAACTGAAAAAACAATCGTCTAGATTTTTTCATGACTCCTTTCATAAGTCCTTTTACAAAAAGGAATCTCCTCATACCTGTTGCTGCTGTTCTTTTTGCAGGGCTGTTGTACGGCCTTGATAAGCTTGTTCCGGCCCTGGGGGGACGCCTCCAGCATCTGGAATTTGTAGCGATCAGCTTCATGATAATGATGGCCCTTGTCGTTATGCTCTTCTGGAGCCTGCTCGGAGTCCTGGGAGGGCTGGCTTCTTTTCTGCTGGCGATGATCTTTTTGTACCACTCCTTTGTAGATTTAAATCCTTATTACTACAGCGTTCTTATCATGGCTTTTTTTATAAGCAGCTTTATCGGTTATTATATCTCCAGAAAAATCAATATCTCCAACCAAAAGTATACAGTCAGCATGGAAAAGACAGGGGAAGACATAAATCTTATCAGTAACCACATAAAAAACAGGACAGCTGAAGTCTCTGCCATGGGAGAGAAGATAGGCAGCCTGCTTAAACTCAAAAATATAGCCGACAATTTAAGCGTTTCGCTCCTGGAAGATGAAATAGTAAAAATCGTATCGGAAGAGACTCTGAACATATTTGGCAGGGACAAGAGAGTCCTTTTATTTATGGTTAATGGCAAGCAAAAAGACCTTAATCTGTCTCGCGCATCCAAGCAGAAAAGCCGCAATGATTTTGTCATAAAAAACGGCGGTATATTCGATAGATGGGTGCTTAAGAACATGAAAAGCCTTCTGGTAAAGGATGTAAAAAAGGACTTCAGGTTCTCTGTTACCGGTGATGAGCTGAATGACGATGCTGTTTCTCTTATCATCAAACCGCTTATGGTAGAAAACAACATCCTGGGGATATTAAGAGTAGATTCCCCGAAAGAAGCGGCATTTGCGCAGCATGAGCTTCGGATTCTTGACATCACAGGGGATTTAGCGGCCGTCTCACTTGAAAACGCGCGTCTCTATCGCCGGACGGAAGAACTGGCCATTAAAGACAGTTTGACGGAGCTATATGTGCACCGGTATTTTATGGAACGATTGGAAGAGGAGCTTAGAAGAGCTCTTTTAAGCGGCAGTTCCTTTGCGCTCTTAATGCTGGATATTGATAATTTCAAGGATTTTAACGATCAGCATGGTCATATTGCGGGTGACGCCGTTTTAAAGAATATAGGGCATATTTTAAGGTCTAAGGTCTCTGCGGGTGACGTAGTCGCAAGATACGGCGGGGAAGAGTTCGCTTTTTTGGCCCTTAAATGCGATAAGGAGGAAGCTATCAAGCTTGCTGAAGATATCCGTAAAGATATCCAGGCCACTCCCGTGGTCTTACGCAGGGAAAAATGTTTTGTCACGGTTTCTATCGGTGTCGCTGTTTTTCCGCAAGATGCCAAATTGCGAGAAGACCTTATATGGGAAGCAGACAGGTGCTTGTATAAAGCTAAAGCAAAAGGGAAGAACGAAGTATGTTCAAAATGAAGTTCCGAAAGAGGAATGTTATAAAACCAGCTGTTGTGTATCTAGCCAATATTGCATTGATGATTACAAGCTGGTGTTTCTATAAGTTCCCTCACGGGGATGAATATCTGGTTCTCTTTATGGTACCGCTTGTATTTATTGTCGCGCCCTTTATGATGAGATTATCTTTTCTGCTGGTTTTATTCGTCCTTAATTTCGCGTTTTTCGTTTTTTACCATTTTATCGGTGTTTTAAATCCCGTAGATATATTTATCCTTATGTTTCTTCTGGGATTTGTCAGCTGCATAAGCTATTTTGTGAAATCCCTATACGCTTCCTTTGTCCTGTATCACAAGTCAGAGAGCCAGCAGAGGCAGCGGCGGTACAACGCTTTGGTTAATGAACTTGAAGCCATAGACCGCAGGGGCAGAAAAGTTGAAAGTGAGCTGAGCCGTATTTCCAGACTATATGAAGTGACGAAAAAACTGGCGCCTGCGCTGAAATTCGAGGATCTTTTAAATGAACTGTTTGTTTTTCTTGAAAACAATTTCAGGTTTGAAGTCGCGCATCTTTTGACGTTCAGCAAAGGAAAGCTCCAGCAAGGCATATCAAAAAGTGTGGAAGAAGAAAATTATTATGAAGATAGTGAGAAAACTTTAGATTACGAAGAAGTCATAGATTACGCGAAATCGCGGGGTTTTAAACCTTTCTTTATCGAAAGACAGCAGGCGGCGGATAAGTTCAGGGCCATGAAGGTGCAAGCCGATACTTTTATGGCGTTTCCGCTGTTTGTGGGAGAGAAGATCTGCGCTATGCTTGCCATTGAAGGTACTACCAGGACGAGTTATAGCCGTTTCCGCATTCTTACTCCACAGATCGCTTTGGAATTCAAAAAGGTGGAGCTGTACGAACAGGTCCAGGAGCTTTCGATAATCGATGGTCTTACGGAGGTGTATTTGCGTCGGTATTTGATGGACCGCCTGAAGGAGGAAGTGGACAGGGCCAGCCGTTTGGGGCTCACGTTTTCGCTGGCAATGGTCGATGTCGATCATTTCAAAAAGTGCAATGACAAATACGGCCATCTTGTCGGCGATGTCGTTCTCCGGAAAATAGCGGAAAGACTTAAAATATCCGTAAGAGAAGTTGATATGATCGCCAGATACGGCGGTGAGGAGTTTTGTATACTGCTTCCCGAGACGACTAAGGAACTTGCCCTGACCGTAGCAGAACGGTTACGCGAGGCGATAGCATCGGAAAGTATAAAGGCATTCGATGTGGAGGTCAAGGTAACGGTAAGCGTAGGTGTTGCCACCTATCCTGAAAACGGCGAGGACGTTGATACCCTCATCGAGAAAGCTGACACAGCGCTCTATAAGGCTAAACGAAAGGGCCGTAATATTGTCTGTACAGCCTAGTTGCGGAGAAGTAAGGTATCATGCTATACTGTTTTCCAAAGAAAAATCTTCGGTAAAGAATTAATCAGGAAAGGTATTTTTCTTGCTGAATTCAAAAACTTTTAAAATAATATCGGCGTTTATTTATATTTTTGTCGTTTTGACTTCCAGCAACTCTCTTGCCATAGACGATAAGGGCCTGAAACTAAAGGCGGGCCAGCCTATCGTAGTTAACGGGGATACGGTAGAGTACTTCGAGGAGGCAAAAAAAATAGTTGCCGAAGGCAACGTTTCAATCGAGCACGGAAATGTCAAGCTGACCTGTGACAGGATAGAAGTCGATACTCTGAATAAGCAGGCCCTTTGTGAAGGTAACGTTCGTATCGAACATCCCGAAGGGGTGCTTACGGGCGACATCATACGATACGACTTTGTAAAAGAAAAAGGCGAGATTGTAGGCGCAGAAGTGAAAGCTTTCCCCTGGTTCGGACAAGCCGACCAGACCGGGAAAGTCGCAGAAAACGAGTACCTCTTAAAGAAAGGTTTTGTCACTACCTGTGATCTTGACCAGCCGCATTATTGCATAAAAGCGCGCGAGATCCGCGTGTTTCCGGATGACAAAATCATCGCCAAAAACGTTGTTTTTTATATTGGCAAAGTTCCTGTCTTGTGGCTGCCTTACTATTATCACCCGATTATACAAAGCCGCGCTAAAGTTCAGTTTATCCCGGGACGCAGCAGTGACTGGGGCTATTTTCTTCTTTCGGCGTGGCGTTTTTATATAAGAGGGGACAGCAGGGTCGATATCCTTGCCGATTACAGGAGCAAGAAAGGTTTCGCGCAAGGTGCGGACTTTTACTATAGAACCGGTGATTTCGGGATGGACGGGCTTGGAGAGGGTCTGTTCCGGGCCTACTTCGTCGAAGAGAACGATAAGGGCACCTATGATCCGACACCTTTCCGTGACGGGGAAAGTATTGATCCGGAACTCCGCAAAAGATTCCAGTGGAAACATCGTATTGATTTCGAGCCGGGGACTGTCGGGATGCTTGAATTCAACAAGTTTAGCGATGAGTATTTCCTGAAGGATTATTTTTACAATGAATATGAGCAGATGGGCACGACTCCGCCTAACTATGCTTCCATAATATCAACTAAAGATAACTATACGATCAGTATCGAAGCCAATAAGAGGTTTAATGATTTTTACACGGTTACGCAGAGATTGCCGGAAGTTAAGCTGAACGTTCCTAATCAGCAGCTCTGGGACACATCCTTTTATTACACGACTACGACATCTGCCACGGTGTTCGATAAAGAGTTCAAACCGCGGACGAATGGTACCGTGCCGGATCCGCAAAAGGTCAACAGGCTCGATACTTTCCATCAACTTTCTTATGCGGCAAAAATAGGGCCTCTGGAAGTTACGCCTTACGGGACGTTTAGAGAGACTTTCTACAGCCGCGAAAGAGAAAGCGATGATTTCACCGCGCGTATGACACTGGGCGGGGGAGTTGACGTATCCACCCGTTTTTACCGTATCTTCGACGTTGAAACTGATATATTCGGACTGGATATTAATAGGCTCAGGCACATAGTTGTGCCAAGCGCAAAATATTTTCACACAGTAGACCCTACGGTCGATAAGGATCTGTTGTATCATATGGATAGCATTGACTCGATTGAGAAAGAAAACGGGGTGACACTTTCTCTGGAGAATAAACTTCAGACCAAACGTCACGCAGGCGACGAATTAAAATCAGCCGATCTTGTCAGGTTCATTGTAAGCACCGATTATTTGTTCCGTCTTGAGAAGAATAGTTTCGATTTTAAAGGAAACCCTAAATTCGATACCATTAACTTTGACTTGGAAATCAGCCCGTACAGCTGGCTTTTTATCGATAGTGAATGGGATGTGGAACCGAAAAACGGGGCAATAAGCGCCGGGAGTGTTGAAGCGTCTTTACGTCCCGGAGACAATTTCCGTATGAATGTAGGGTATCATTATGAGAAAATGATACCAAAACCAAGAAATCAGCTTACCTTTGACATAAATTACAAATTGAACCCCAAATGGCGTATAGGATGGTATGAAAGGTTTGATCTTCAGCGAATGAACATAGATGAGCAGCAGTTATCCATAACCAGGGACCTTCATTGCTGGGAAGTCGAGTTAATCTATGATGTGGACGGCAGCAGGTTCTTTCAGGACAAATTTACGCTGTGGGTAGCATTCAAGATTAAGGCTTTCCCGGATCTCCAGTTGGGTCTTAGCAGGTCCTTTGACAAAAGGCGGCCCGGTTCTTCAGAATAATCTTTTCAGATTTTCTTTCATTTTCCAGCCAGTCATATTATTATAACTTTCAGTAAGCAGCACCAAACATGAATTTTCACGTTCTATTGCAGTCTGAAAAACAATATGCTATAATTCTCATATTATAACGCATAGGATATTAATATAATTTTTAATATACTAACCATTCAAGGGAGTATTTATGAAACTGGCGATATTGGGAACAGGATATGTTGGAATAGTAACGGGAACGTGTTTTGCTGATCTGGGTAATGACGTTATATGTGTCGATAATAATGAAGAGAAGATAAAGCAGTTAAACAGCGGCATTATACCCATTTATGAACCCGGGCTTGAAGAGCTTATTAAAAAGAATCGTCAGAATGAGCGATTAAGTTTTTCCAGTGACAATAAAGAAGCGGTCAGGAAATCAGACATAATTTTTATATGCGTGGGAACGCCTCCCAGGAATGACGGTAGCGCTGATTTAACCGGCATAGAAAAAGTCTCAAGGGATATAGCAGAAAGCATGGATTCTTATAAACTAGTCGTGGAAAAAAGCACAGTCCCGGTAGAGACGGGTGAGAGACTGAAAGACGCGATTAAGAGGAATATGAAGAATGATGTTGAGTTTGATGTTGCTTCCAACCCGGAATTCCTGCGCGAAGGCTCAGCGATAGAAGACTTTAACAGTCCCGACAGGATCGTTATAGGTGTTGAGTCGAAAAAAGCAGAGAAGATTCTCTGTGAGCTGTATGAACCGTTAAATGCAAAAATCGTTGTTACGAATATAAAAGGTGCTGAGATAATAAAGCATGCTGCAAATTCTTTTCTGGCGACTAAGATCTCTTTTATCAATGCCGTAAGCAATATCTGTGAAAAAGTAGGGACGGATATAAATGCTGTGGCCGAAGGTGTGGGGCTGGACCCCCGGATAAACAGCCGTTTTCTGAAAGCAGGTATCGGTTTCGGAGGGTCATGTTTCCCTAAGGATTTACAGGCGTTTATACGTATATCCGAAAGGCTCGGGTATTCCTTTGATCTATTGAAAGAGGTTGAGAAGATAAACGAAATGCAAAGAGCTCTTGTTGTAAAAAAAGTCTCGGATATGTTGTGGAACCTTCCTGATAAAATAATTGCTGTGTGGGGTCTTGCGTTTAAACCAAATACTGATGATATAAGAAGTGCTCCGGCTATAGATATCATAAAACGCCTTGTAGCTGAAGGAGCAAAAATAAGGGTTTTTGATCCCGTAGCTATGGAGAACGCGAAATCGGAACTAGGTGACCAAATTATTTATTGTCAGGACGCCTATGAAGCGGTGGAAGGTGCGGACTGTGTGGTACTTATGACTGAGTGGAACGAATTTAAAGAACTTGATTGGCAGAAGGTAAAAGATATCATGAAACAGCCCATTATACTGGACGGCAGGAATATTTATGATCCTGACAAACTGAAAGGATTGGGTTTTAAATACACGGGGATAGGACGCCAATAACACTAATTTTGTAATCAGCTGGAAATAAACACGAACAGAAGGTGTAAGGTTGCATTTAATGTAAAGGAGTGATATGAAGGGAGTAATATTAGCTGGAGGACTTGGAACGAGGTTATTCCCACTTACCAAGATCACCAACAAACATCTTTTACCCGTTTACAATAAACCCATGGTTTATTATCCTATTATGGCTCTTATCGAAGCCGGAATACGGGATATCATGGTAGTAACAGGTGGTGATCATGCCGGGAATTTCCTAAGACTTCTTGGTAGCGGTCATAATTTTAATCTAAAAGAAATACATTATACATACCAAGACGGGGAGAGAGGAATTGCTGATGCTTTAAGATTAGCCGAAGAGTTTGTCGACGGGGACAAAGTTGTTGTAATTTTAGGCGATAATGTTTTTGAGTCTCCAATTAAAAAATATGTGGAGAAATTCAAAAAACAGAAAGAAGGAGCACGAATTTTAATAAAAAAAGTAGTTAATCCGCAACGTTTCGGGGTTGTTTCAATGAAAAATGGCATAGTCACCTCAATTGAAGAAAAACCCCGAAAACCTAAATCTAGTTATATTGTTACTGGGATATACATGTACGATGCGAGGGTCTTTGATTTCATCAAACGACTTAGCCCCTCAAAAAGGGGCGAATATGAAATTACCAGTGTTAATAATATGTATTTAAAACAGGGAATTCTTAAATACGATATACTAAAAGGGTTTTGGACAGATTGCGGGACGTTTGATTCTTTATTGAAAGCAAACATGCTTATTGCAAAGAAGTATAGTTTAGATTTTAAGAAATTACTATCAAGGTAATTAACAAGACCAGTCGATATATTTTTAACTAAAAACGTTTCTAGGAACAAAAACAAGTGTTATGGGTAGTGAAAAGGGATAAAATATGCCATTTCAAGCAACAAATATATATGGATTTGAAGGGTTAATGGTGATAGAGCCAAAAGTATTCGGTGATGAGCGTGGTTTCTTCATGGAAACATATAGCTATAACGATTTCGAAAAAATTGGAATAAAAACTATTTTTATTCAAGATAACCATTCAAGATCCGGTAAGAACATTTTACGCGGACTGCACTTTCAAAATCCACCGCATATGCAGGCTAAATTGGTCCGATGTATAAGAGGTGAGATTATGGATGTAGCGGTAGACATCCGTAAGGATTCACATTCATATGGCAAGTGGTGTTCTCAAATTCTTTCCGAAACAAATAGAAAGATGTTTTATGTGCCCGAAGGATTTGCTCACGGTTTTTTAACTCTAAGTGAAATTGCCGAAGTATGTTATAAAGTCGATAAACTCTATTCTCCCGAAAGCGAAGGAGGTATTATTTGGAATGATCCAGATCTTGATATAACGTGGCCAGCTCAAAGCCCCACTCTTTCTGACAAAGACAAAAGGTGGCCTAGACTGAAAGACTTAGATCCCCCGTTTATTTATAAAAAATGAAGGAGTTACAATGAAAGTTCTTGTTACAGGTGCAGGCGGATATATAGGTTCGATCTTAATTCCGCTACTTTTAGAAAAAGATTATGAAGTGGTGGCATTGGACAGGTTCTTTTTTGGTAGAGAAAAATTACCTGAGGCTAAAGATAATTTTAATGTTATCGAAGGCGATATAAGGTCCATCGATGAGACTATATTTAAAAGCGTTGATGCAGTTATAGATCTTGCTGCCTTATCGAATGACCCCACGGGGGAACTGGATGTAGTGAAGACTTATTCGATAAATCATCTCGGAAGGTTAAGAATTGCTACTCTTGCAAAAACCGCAGGCGTGAAGAAATATATTTTGCCTTCCTCTTGTAGCATATATGGATTTCAAGATGGTGTTGTTGACGAAACTTCCAAGATTAATCCTTTGACAGCCTATGCGAAGGCAAATTACATGGCAGAAAAGGATATACTGCAAATCGCGGATAATTCTTTTTGTGTTACGATTTTAAGACAAGCTACGGTTTACGGCCTTTCGCCAAGGATGAGGTTTGACCTTGCGATTAATGGAATGGTTAGAGGATTTTTTAAAAATGGCAAAATCCCTATTTTGCGGGACGGAACACAATGGAGACCTTTTGTTTATGTTAAAGATACATGTAGGGCTATGATGAAGGTTTTAGAGGCAAATAAGAAGACTGTGAATAAAGAAAGATTTAATGTCGGGTCAGAGGATCAAAATTACCAGGTGCTTGATCTTGCAAAAAGAGTTGCAGAGGCAATCGGTGTTTCTTTTGAATATGAATGGTACGGGGATCCTGATCATAGGTCCTATAAAGTCAACTTTAATAAAATCCACAAGATACTTGGATTTGAACCAAGTTACAATGCAGAAAAAGGGGCGGAAGAGATATGGAGAGCTTTGCAAGAGAAAAAAGTAGATCCAGACGATGAGCGAACAATTACACTTAAATGGTATAAAAAACTCCTTGGGGAAGGAGTTATGATATGAAAGTTGCCGTAATAGGAGCTACAGGGCAGCTAGGAAGGGATTTATGCGATATTTTTAAATCTTACGAAGTGCTTCCATTGACTCAAAAAGATATAGAGATTACAGACGCCAGTCGGGTAGAAGAAGTATTTAAAAATATAAAGCCGCACATTTTAATAAATACCGCGGCCTATCATGATGTTGAAAAATGTGAAGAAAATCCGGATATAGCTTTTTGGGTAAACTCTACAGCAGTGAAGAAACTGGCTTTGATTTGCAAGAATTCAAGTATTAGGTTTATACATATTTCAACTGATTATGTTTTTGATGGCAAAAAAAACAATTTTTATTTAGAGTCAGACTCTCCCAATCCAGTAAATATTTATGGTGCATCTAAATATGTGGGAGAAATTTTTATAAGAAATATTTGTGATAAATATTATATTTTTAGAATTGCAAGTTTATTCGGGAAATTTCCACCAGAAGGAAAAGAGCAGAATTTCATAGAAAAGATAATAACTAAAGCAAAAAATAAAGAAGATATAAGAGTGATAAACGATATCATGATGTCACCTACCTATGCACGGGATGCCGGATTAAAGTTTAAGGAAGTTATTGAAAGAGATTTACCTTCAGGGATTTATCATGTTACCAATTCGGGTTCCTGCAGTTGGTTTGAATTTGCAGAAGAGATAGTTAAACTTCTAAATTTAAAAGTGAAAATAAAACCCCTAACCTCTGAACGGGTAAAAAGAAAAGCGCAGATCCCCTTATTTTCAGCCTTAAAATCTGAAAAATTAGCGCAATTTGGAATAAAGTCTTTACGGGATTGGAAGGAAAGTCTAAAAGAGTATTTAAGCGAAAAAGGGCACTTGAAATAACTAAGATAGATTAAATAGGTTCAAATAAAGAAATGAGTCCTTATTCTGAACTAAGAAAAAAAATTAAAAATAAAAAAGCAGTTATAACTGTCATCGGATTAGGGTATGTAGGTCTTCCGATTGCACTTGAGTTCTGCAAAAAAGGTTATACTGTTAACGGTCTGGACAATAATGTTCGACGCATAAGGAGTCTGAAAAAGAAAGAGTCGTATATTGACGATATTTCTTCCAGCGAGATGCGCAAGATCCTCCGAAAAGGAAGTTTTAAAGTAACTACCGACGAGAGTGTTTTAGGCGCATCGGATATTATTATAATGTGTGTGCCTACCCCACTAAGAAAAGTAAAAAATCCTGATATTTCCTATATAATCAGGGCAAGCCGCTCCGTAAGTAGATATATACGGAGCGGTCAACTCATAATAGTTGAAAGCACTACTTATCCCGGAACAACGCGTGATGTGATATTCCCGGAACTTGAAAAAAGCGGATACAAGATTGATAAAGATTTCTATCTAGCTTTCTCGCCCGAAAGGATAGATCCGGGTAATCCTAAATATCATCTCATAAATATACCTAAGATTGTTGGTGGTATTACGCGAAAGGGGACTGAGCTTAGCAGATTGTTATACTCTCGTATTATAGGCAGGGTAATAGCAGTCTCTAGTAGCGAAACGGCTGAAGTAACGAAACTTTTGGAAAACACCTTTCGAATAATCAATATAGGACTCATAAACGAGTTTGCCATGCTGTGTCATAAATTAAATATAGACGTATGGGAAGTTATAAAGGCGGCAAAAACAAAACCGTTCGGATTTATGCCTTTCTATCCGGGTCCGGGTATCGGAGGGCACTGCATCCCGGCGGATCCGATGTATCTCTCCTGGAAGGGGCGGACTGTAGGGTTTGAGACAAAGATGATCGATCTTGCCGCGAAAATAAACCGTATGATGCCGGCGTATGTAGTTAAAAGAACCGGGGAGCTTTTAAAGAGAAGCGGAAAGAAATTTAACTTTATGAATGTACTCATCGTAGGCGCCGCTTATAAAAAAGATGTCAATGACCTGCGAGAATCGCCCGCCCTTGAGATAATACAAGGGCTAAAGAGCAAAAAGATGAGTGTCTTTTATCACGATAGGCATATACCTTATCTTGATCTATATGGGATAAAGATGAAATCACGAAATTTGACGCCTTCTTTCATAAAAAAACAGGATATGGTTATTCTGGTCACCGACCACAGCTATTTAAATTACAAGATGATAGCAGATTGCGCTAAAGTGATAATTGACACGAGAGACGCCTTTGGCAAAAGAGGGATTAAAGAGAATAATATTACTAAACTGTAAAGGAGTAAATATGGCGAGGTATTTAGTTACAGGCGGCGCGGGATTCATAGGTTCAAATATCGTAGAAGAACTTGTAAAGCGGGGAGAAGACGTGCGCGTACTGGATAATCTTTCAACAGGCAAAGAAGAGAATATAAATTCTTTTATGAGCAAAATAGATTTTTGTAAAGGAGACATACGGAATGAAAATGACGTAAAAAAAGCTTTAAAAGGTGTTGATTTTGTTATTCATCAGGCGGCTCTCAGAAGTGTGGCTAGAAGCGTGGAAGAGCCGGTAGAGACTAATGACGTTAATGTAAACGGTACCATTAACATATTAATGCAGTCGAAAGAAGCGAATATCAGGCGATTAGTTTATGCTTCCAGCAGTTCCGTTTACGGTGATTGCGATGTGTATCCCCAAACGGAAGAACTTTCTCCAAACCCGATATCCCCATATGCAGTAAGTAAGCTGGCAGGGGAATATTACTGCAGGATGTTCTCAAAGACTATGGATCTTGAGACGGTAAGCCTGAGATACTTTAATGTTTTCGGCCCCAGGCAGAATCCGGAATCAAAGTATTCGGCGGTTATACCGGCTTTTATTGATATGCTTATGAAGGGTCAGCCGTGCACGATTGATGGTGACGGCAAACAGTCCCGTGATTTTACTTTTGTCACTAATGTTGTCGATGCCAATCTTGCTGCGTGTGAAGCCCCTGGCGTATCGGCTATGTTTTTCAATGTCGCCTGCGGTGAAGATTATTCGGTTATAGATGTTGCTGAGGGAATAAAGAAGATACTCGGCAAGACAATCGAGTCCACATATGGGCCGAGACGTCCGGGTGATGTAATGAGGACTTTTGCGGATATAAGTCAGCTTAGAAATGTTCTAAAAGTTGAACCAAGAGTTGACTTTTACGAAGGGCTGAAACGGACAGTTGATTGGTTCACTTCCGCACGTGACGTATAAATTTGACCTAAACTCTTCAGGGAACAAGGAGTAAGTATGCGCATATTATTAACAGGCGGAGCCGGTTTTTTGGGATCGCATTTATCAGAACGTCTTTTAAAAGACGGCCACCAAGTTATATGTATGGATAATCTCATAACAGGAAGAGAAGAAAATATATCGCATCTGGGGAACAATCCGGATTTTAAATTCATTAAGCACGATGTAACTGAACATATTACAGTTAAAGGGGGGGTAGACTATGTTCTCCATTTCGCTTCACCGGCAAGTCCTATAGATTATTCCAATTATCCGATAAAGACGCTTAAAGTGGGTTCGCTGGGTACGCATAATAGTCTGGGGGTTGCTAAAAAGTATGATGCTAAGTTTCTTCTGGCATCTACCTCGGAAGTTTATGGAGACCCCCTTGTTAATCCCCAGCCTGAGTCTTATTGGGGTAACGTTAATCCGATCGGGCCCCGTGGGGTTTATGATGAAGCAAAACGGTTTGCTGAGGCGATTACACTGGCGTATCACAGAAGCCACGGTATTGATGCTAAAATAGCACGTATATTCAACACATACGGGGAACGGATGCGCATCCGGGATGGTAGAGTTGTCCCGAATTTCATAGATCAGGCTTTTAAAAACGAACCACTTACAGTCTATGGAGACGGAAAACAAACCAGAAGTTTTTGTTATGTCTCAGACTTAATCGAAGGGATAGTCCGGTTAATGAGGTCAGATCTAAATGAGCCTGTAAATATAGGAAATCCCGATGAGATGAGCATCCTTGATTTTGCCAAAAAGATTAAAGATTTGACCGGAAGCAAAAGTGAGATAATTTTTACTGAACTTCCTGTAAATGATCCTAAGGTAAGAAGGCCCGACATTAAAAAAGCCAGAGAAGAACTGGGATGGGAACCTCAGGTAAATCTTGATGAGGGGCTTAAAAGAACAATAGAATGGTTTAAGGAAAATTATTTTTAACTAATAACTGCCATAGTATACGAAAAATATATGTTTAAAAGAAAAACAAAAGCTTTTGTTCTCTGGTTTACAGGCTTGCCATGTTCCGGTAAAAGTACATTGGCGGATATGGTTTATGATTTTTTAATGAAGAAAGATCATAAGGTAGAGAGGCTTGACGGGGATACCGTAAGAACGGTTTTCCCCGAGACGGGTTTTACCAAGGAAGAAAGAGATGAGCATATTAAGAGAGTTGGGTATCTTGCATCGATGCTTGAGAAAAACGGCATCATCGTGGTCTCTTCCTTTGTTTCCCCGTATGAGGAATCGCGTGAATTTGTACGGGGACTTTGCAGGAATTTTATAGAAGTTTATGTCTCGACTTCGGCCGAAGAATGCGAAAAAAGAGACGTAAAAGGTATGTATAAAAAGGCCCGTGAAGGTGAAATAGAAAATTTTACGGGAATAAATGACCCCTATGAAATCCCGAGAAATCCGGACATCGTTATAGATGCTGAAAAAGAACCGGCTGAAGAGTCTTTCCGCAAGATCAAAAAGCATATGCGTAGATACATGTAGCTCTTTATTTGAGATTGTTTTTATCGGAAGAGTATTAATCAAATAAGCCCGGGGAATCAAGGGGTATTAGAAAAAATCATGGATCATTTAAAGCGTTTAGAAAATATCAGCATTAATATATTGCGTGAAGCTTACGCAAACTTTAAAAATTTAGGGATGCTTTGGTCGATCGGCAAAGATTCGACTGTACTTCTCTGGCTGGCTAGGAAAGCTTTTTTCGGACATGTTCCGTTTCCTTTGATACATATCGACACAGGGTATAAAATCCCGGAGATGATAGAATATCGGGATGCCCTTACAAGGAAATGGGGGCTTAATATGATCTATGGCATCAATGAAGACGCGATACAGAAAAAGAGGACCTTTAAAGACGGGAATGTCGATAGGATTACATGCTGCAGGCTACTAAAGACAGAACCGCTTCATAATACTTTAAGCGGTAAAGGACCACGATACAAATTTAACCATGAACGGGACCGATACGAACTGGATACAAGCGGTGAGGAATTTACCGGTATTATTGCCGGGATAAGGGCGGATGAAGAAGCTTCGAGGTCTAAAGAGAGATATTTTTCCCCGAGAGACAAAGAAAACGTCTGGGATATAGGAGGCCAGCCGCCGGAATTCTGGAACCAGTTTAATACGGATTTTGAACCGGGAACCCATGTACGCATACATCCGCTTCTGGACTGGACGGAACTTAATGTATGGGAATACATAAAAAAAGAAAACATCCCCACAGTTTCGCTTTATTACAATAAGGGTGAAGGGATAAGGTATCGTTCCTTAGGCTGTTATCCGTGTACTTTCCCGGTAAAATCAGATGCGAGGAACGTGGACGAAATAATAGAAGAGCTAAAGACGGGGAAGTTTTCCAATATTCCCGAACGTTCCGGTAGGGCCCAGGATGAGGAGGACGGCGGGGGTCTCGAGACACTCAGGCGTGAAGGATATATGTAGATTTTTTGTAAAAGGATAGAGATATGCTAAGGGCAAGAGAAAAAATAATAAATGTCGTAATGGCCGGGCACGTTGATCATGGCAAAAGTACGGTACTGGGAAGAATGTTAGCGGATACAGGCTCTCTCCCCAAGGGTAAACTTGAGCAGGTAAAAGCCACCTGCCAGAGGAACTCAAAACCTTTCGAATATGCTTTTTTAATAGATGCCTTGAAAGACGAACAAGCACAAGGGATTACCATCGATTCGGCAAGAGTCTTTTTTAAGACAAAAAAACGGGAATATCTCATAATTGATGCCCCCGGTCATATAGACTTTCTTAAGAACATGGTTACCGGCGCGGCGCGTGCTGAAGCGGCTTTTCTTGTGATAGATGCCGCTGAAGGTGTCCGGGAGAATTCAAAAAGGCATGGTTTTTTACTATCCATGTTGGGCATAAAACAGATAGCGGTTATTGTAAACAAAATGGATATAGTTGCGTATGACAAGACAAAATTTGAAAACATAACAAAGGAATATAAAGCTTTTCTTGAAAGGATAAAAATAGATCCGCTTGCGTTTATCCCAGTGAGCGGAAGAGAAGGGGATAATGTTGTTAAATTAAGTGATCCAATGCCCTGGTATAAGGGTAAAACCGTCCTGGAAACGATTGATATGTTCCAGGCAGAAAATCTGCCTATTGATAAACCATTCAGGATGCCGGTACAGGGCGTATATAAGTTTACAAAGTGGGGTGATGATAGACGAATTATAGCCGGTACTGTTGTAACGGGAAAAATTAATGTTGGAGATGAAATAATTTTTTATCCTTCCGGCAAGACAAGCAGGGTAAAGACCATCGAAGCGTTTAATGCAAATGCGCGAAATCAAGCTGTAGCCGGAGAGGCGACGGGACTGACTCTGGATGAACAGATCTATGTGACAAGAGGGCAGACTGCCACAACCCTTGAGGATCCGCGTCCAAATGTCACTTCACGTGTGAAGGTGAGTCTTTTCTGGCTGGGCAAAAGGCCGATGAGTCTAGAGAAAGAGTACATATTTAAGATAGGGACCGCAAAAGTAGGCGGTAGACTTGAGACTATAGAGAAAGTGTTTGATACTTCTGATCTTGATGCAAATATCACAAAAAATGTTATTGAGACAAATATGCTTGCCGAGTGCATACTTAAATTAAATAGACCCCTTGCAATTGATCTTGTATCTGATTTTCAGCAGACAAGCAGGTTTGTTATAGTCGACAATTACAATATAAGCGGCGGCGGGATTATACACGAAGCTTTAAAGGATGAACAGTCGTGGGTAAGGGACAAAGTTCTTCTCAGGAACTATAAATGGATAAAGAGCATGATCCCGCATGCTGACAGGACCCAGAAATACGACCAGGAGTCTACGGTAGTGTTTATTACCGGCAAACATGGTGCGGGGAGAAAATCGATTGCCAAGAGGCTTGAAGAGGATCTTTTTAAAGAAGACAGACTGGTGTATTATCTCGGCATAGGAAACATTCTCTATGGTGTTGACGCGGATATTAAGGAGGCGGGCGATTCCCGGGAAGAACATATCAGGAGGCTTGCAGAGGTTTCTCATATATTATTGGATGCCGGTATTATACTTCTTGTGACAGCCATAGAGCTTACGCAGGAAGACCTGGATCTTATACGTACCGCCATGGGGGAGGGCAAGATAGAAACTGTCTGGATCGGTAAGGATATAACCACCGATATAAAAGTTGATCTTAAAATAGACAACCCAAAAGATGTGGAAAAAGCTGTGGTGCGGATAAAAAAGATGCTGGTAGATAAAGGAATTATACATTCTGAATTTTAGCAAAAAATATAATATCAAAATAAATCCAGAAGGGCAAAACATGCAAATACCGCTATTGGATCTTAGGGCTCAATATTTAAGCATAAAGAAGGAAATAGATGCGGCTGTTGAGAAGGTTCTTAAAGATCAGTTTTTTATACTGTCGGAAGAGGTAAGTGCCCTGGAGGATGAGGTTGCGAAGTATACAGGCGCGGTGACCGCGGCGGGTGTAGCATCCGGTACTGACGCACTGGTACTTGCGTTGAAGGCTTCGGGGATAGAGCATGGGGATCGGGTAATAACGTCTCCTTTTACTTTCTTTGCAACCGGTGAAGCGATATCGCTTTTGGGAGCGATTCCGATGTTTGTTGATATAGACCCCGTGACATATAATATTGCCCCCAATAAGATCGAAGAATTATTACGTGACACTTCCGGCGAGGTAAAAGAAAGAATCAAGGCAGTACTTCCCGTACATCTTTACGGTCAATGCGCTGATATGACTGGTATCATGTCTCTTGCGCGCGAACATAATCTCAAGGTTATTGAAGATTGCGCGCAGGCTATAGGAGCGCTGCACGGTGGCAGACAAGCCGGGAGTTTCGGTATTGCAGGATGTTTAAGCTTTTTCCCGAGTAAAAATCTCGGAGGGTTTGGAGACGGGGGCATGATCGTCTCGTCCGACAGCGTGCTTATCGAGCACATAAAGAGATTGCGCGTTCACGGCAGCAAAGAGCAGTATATACATGAGGAGATAGGTTATAATTCGCGTCTTGACAGCCTCCAGGCTGCGGTCCTCAGGATAAAACTAAAGAAACTTAACGAGTGGCTTGATAAAAGGCGTGTCAATGCCGCTAGATACGATGAAGCATTCTTGCCGGTAGGGATAGCCGTGCCAAAAGTTGCCGAGGGTAATACCCATACTTATCATCAATACACAATAGCGGTGGATGACCGTGATGAACTGTTAAGATACCTTAACGATAAGGGTATTGCGGCACGCGTATATTATCCGGTGCCTTTGCACCTGCAGCCATGTTACAGGTCTTTAGGCTATTCTATAGGCACTTTCCCTGTCGCTGAAGAGATGGCTGAGAAAGTTATTTCTTTGCCGGTTTATCCGGAACTTACCGAAGAAGAGATAGATTATATTATCCAAACAGTAAAAAGTTTTTTTGAAAGTTAAACTTCTCGAGCGCCACAGAAGGAGCTTGGAATTGTGGATAAATACGTTTTTATGGACAGAGACGGTGTGATCAATAAAGATCCGCAAGGATGGACGGAGTACAGTTATGTTACCCGTTGGGAGGATTTCCATTTTCTTCCGGGCACTTTAGGAGCGTTTAAGAGACTTTCGCATGCCGGGTATAAGACTGTTATTATTTCGAATCAGCAGGGCGTGGGCAAGGGGTATTTCACTGAGAAAACTTTGGATGATATTACGAAGAAAATGGTTAAAGCTATAGAAGAGACCGGCGGAGAAGTTGCGGGCGTTTACTGCTGCACGCACACGAAAGAGGAAAGATGCGATTGCCGTAAACCGGATTCCGGACTGTTCATTAAAGCGCAGAAAGAACTAGGCATTGACGATTTAACCGCCTTATTTTATATAGGAGACACTGAACGTGATATCCAGGCCGGTAAAAAGGCGGGGCTTAAGACTATTTTGGTTCTTTCCGGCAAATCTACGCTTGAGGACGCGGAAAAGTGGCAGTCTAAACCCGATTATATCTGCGATGATCTTTTAGCTGCTGTGAATCTGGTTGTAGGCTAATTAAGAACAGATCTGCAATAATTTACGGAAATAATTATGATGACAAAAAAGAAAATAATCGTATTACATTCAACTGCCGGTATGGGGCATAAGAAAGCAGCGATGGCTATCTTTGATGCTTTAAAAACCAAGGAAGCCGATATAGAATTCGAGATAATCGACCTTATGGAATATGCGGGTAAGTTTTATAGGTTTCTCTATTTGAATTTCTATGTGTTTTTGATGACGCGCGCGAAATGGCTATGGGGTGCGATGTATTATTTTTCAAATAATCCGATCGTAGATGCCCTGACAAGGGGCATGCGGGGGATTCTTGACGTTCGCGGTTGCGGTAAGCTGGTGGATCTTTTGGTAGAAAAGAATCCGGACGCAATAATCGCAACACACTTTTTTCTGCCTAATACCGCCAAGATTTTTAAGAAGAATAACAAACTTGTTTCCAAGATGTTTACAGTTATTACCGATTACGGTCCTCATAGTTTTTGGCTGTCAGACTATATTGATAAATTTTTCGTCGGGTCGGAATTCGCCTTAAAAGAGGTTCTTAAAAGGGGGGTCCCGATGGAGAAACTGGATGTCTCGGGTATCCCTACCGGAGATGAGTTCCGGAAAGATTTTGATAAAGATAATTTGTGCGAATTATATAATTTGGATAAAAAGAAAAAGACTATTTTTCTTATGAGCGGGGGTTTTGGAGTCGGTCCTATAGAGAAGATACTCCTATCTCTTAATTCGTGTAAGGCAAGTATCCAGGTGATTACGGTTTGCGGGCACAACAAAGATGTCTATGATGATGTGGAACTTTTGAAGGAAAAACTTGAATATCCCGTAATACTCTTCGGTTTTACCGACAAGGTTGCTGAACTTATGTTGGTAAGCGATCTAATGGTGAGCAAAGCCGGGGGGATAAGCGTTACTGAAGCTTTGGATTCGCGACTTCCGATGATACTTTTTGCGTCTATGCCGGGGCAGGAGACATGGAACGAACATTTCTTGCTTGGAAGCGGAGCGGCCGAGCGGGCTGCGAAGGTGGAGGATATACCGGTTATCGCTAACAGGATGCTTTTATCCGGCGAGGTATATGATTCGCATAAAGAAGCTATAGAGAAAATCCGCAGGCCCTATGCCGCCCAGAGGATAGTGGATGTAGTGCTTAAGGAAATCGGTAAATAGTTTTTGATAGAAAGACTTTTTGTATGAAGACTAGAAGCATAAATGAAATTATTAGCAGCATCAAGCGGGCTGTAGAATCAGAAAAGCTCGCCGGCGTGCATGAGATCCATTGTGCAAAAAAGAAAAAGATACTAGAGAAAATAACGATGAGTGCTTTAAAAGAAAAAGTCCACTCGTGCAAACGCTGCCCCCTGGCAAAGACAAATACTAATTATGTTTTTGGGGAAGGTTCCGCGAAAACTCATCTCATGTTTATCGGGGAAGCCCCGGGGGCGGAAGAAGATAAGCAGGCGAGGCCCTTCGTGGGCCGGGCGGGCCAACTCCTTACAAAAATCATTGAGTCGATAGGACTCGAAAGAAAAGACGTTTTTATCGCCAATATTTTAAAATGTCGTCCCCCGGGCAACAGAAACCCTCTGCCCAGCGAGATCGCTGCGTGCAGTCCTTACCTGGAAAAACAGATTGATCTTATAAGGCCAAAAGTAATATGCGCCCTCGGTAAGTTTGCCGCTCAGACTCTTTTAAATACCGAAACGCCTATAAGCAGACTGCGCGGCGAGTTTTACAGTTATCGTGGGATTAAACTGATGCCTACGTACCATCCTGCATATCTATTAAGGAACCCTGGAGGGAAGAAAGAGGTATGGAAAGACATGCAGGCCGTAGCCGGGGAGCTGGGTCTGGTAATACCTAAGCGTAAGAGATCCCAGTAATTTTTATTTTGATGCAACAGTTCCTATACTTCACTTCTATAGTACATTATGGCAAAATACGTCGAAGTTATAACGAACCTGCCAGTTGACCGTACTTTTCAGTATAAAGTGCCTTCCGGTGCAGGATATGAACCCGAAATCGGCAAAAGAGTCCATATACCTTTCCGCAGCCAAAAACGCATAGGTTATATAGTCAAAATCGAGAATAAACCTGTTGTTGAAGAGCCAAGAACGCTTATTGACGTTATTGACGAGAGTCCGGTATTTACTGAGGAGATGATAAAACTGGCCGGATGGATAAGAGATAATTATTTTTGTTCATGGGGAGAGGCCCTTGAGGCGATGATTCCAAGCGCTCTAAAAAGAGGAAAAGTTTCCATGACTTCCCGCGTAGAAGAGGAAAAGAGAAAAGTCATACCAACATCCCCGCATGTGCCGAATAAAGAGCAGGAAGAGGTATTGGAAAAGATCGCCAGATGTATCGATGAAGGAAAACACGAGGTTTTTTTGCTCCACGGTATAACGGGCAGCGGCAAGACGGAAATATACCTCCAAGCCATGGAAAACGTTCTTAAAAGAGGCAGAAGCGGTATTATGCTTGTCCCGGAGATATCCCTTACCCCCCAGACAGTGGAACGATTTGCCTCGAGGTTCGGGGGGAGTGTCGCGGTCTTTCACTCGGGGATGCTGGAAAGCACTAAATTTAACGAATGGGAAAGGATAAAAAACGGAAAAGCAAAAATTGTAGTAGGCCCGCGCTCGGCTGTTTTTAGCCCCTTCAAAGATCCGGGAATATTTATTGTGGATGAAGAGCATGAACCGAGTTATAAACAGGAGGACGTGCCGCGGTATCATGCCCGTGAGGTTGCCATAGAAAGAGCCAGGATGGCAGGTGTTCCTGTTATTCTGGGTAGCGCTACGCCTTCACTTGAAGCATACCACAAAACTGCAGCCGGCAAATGGCGTCTTATAGAACTGACCCAGAGGATACAGGAGAAAGAGCTGCCTAAAGTGAAACTGGTGGACATGAGGATGGAACTTGAAACAAGAACGGGAAAGAATGTCGTCTCACGCGTTCTGGCGGAAGCTTTAAAAACGGATATATCAAAGAGACAGCAAGCGCTTATCTTCCTGAACCGGAGAGGTTTTTCGACTTTTGTTATATGTAGAGCATGCGGTTACCTGATAAAATGTCCCAAATGTGATTCACCTATGGTCTTCCACCAGGCGAAGAGGGAACTTATATGCCATTATTGTAACAGGAGAATGCACCCGCCGAAGATATGCCCTTCCTGCCGGGAAGATTACCTAATGTATAAGGGCACAGGCACCCAGAAAGTAGAAGCGGAACTGGAAAAGATACTGCCAAAGGCCCGTATTGCGAGAATGGATTCGGATACGATGTCAAAAAGAGGTGCGCATGACAGGGTCCTGAACGATTTCAAGGAACATAAAATAGACATCATTGTGGGTACCCAGATGATCGCTAAGGGGCTTGACTTTCCCAAGGTGACACAGGTGGGTGTAATATCCGCCGATGCGAATCTCAACCTGCCGGATTTCCGTTCCGGGGAAAGGACATTTAACCTTATTACACAGGTCGCAGGGCGTGCCGGGCGCGGTGATCTCGGCGGGGAGGTTATTGTCCAGACCTTTACCCCGGATAATTACGCTATAAAACTGGCCGCAAAGCACGACTATGACGGATTCTATTCGAAGGAAATAGAATCAAGAAGAGAACTCAACTTCCCGCCGTTTACTACTCTGGTTAAGATAACTTTAAGATCCAGACGCGAAGAAAACGTAGCAAAAAGCGCCGAGAAATTGGCAAAAATCCTCCTTAAAAAAATACCAGGTATAGATATTCTCGGGCCGGCACCATCGCCCATGGCAAAACTGAGAGGTTATTACCGCTGGAATATACTGATAAAAGCGGAGGACCGCGCAGGCATAGTTAAAAAACTCCGTATGGCACTTAAAGGCTTCCGTAAGGGTACAGGTGTGCTTATGGCAGTTGACGTGGACCCGATGACTATGTAGATAACGCCTTGGAAGTCTTTACAACTTGTCATTTTAAAGGTAATCTAGTTCAGATAGGTTATTTAATGTGAAGGTAAAAACATCATGAAGTTGATATTTTTTGGAACGGGAAAATTCGCGCTTCCGGCGCTTGAGGAACTTCTTAAAAGCAGGCACCAGATGCTAGCGGTGGTGACGCAGCCTGACACGAAAAAAGGGCGCGGCTGGGCTGTTGTCCCGACACCGGTTAAAGCGCTGGTTAAGAGGATATCGCCGAAAACTCCTATACTTCAGCCGGAGAAAAGGCCTCAAGAGGAGTTTACGCATTCCCTTAAAAGGTTCGAAGCGGATATTTTTGTAGTGATCGATTACGGCCGGATTCTAAAGAAAGAGTTTCTCAGCCTGCCGCGTAAATACTGCGTGAACTTGCATCCGTCACGTCTTCCTAAATATCGCGGTGCTTCTCCCGTAAACTGGACCATACTTAACGGGGAGAAGGAGACGGGCATTACAGTTTTTAAAATGGATGAACGAATGGATGCGGGAAGCATAATTATGCAGGAGAGTACGAGAATAGGTGAAAAGGAAGATGCGGAAAGCCTTCTTGAAAGACTTGCTCTTAGCGGTGCGGAACTTCTGCTAAAAGCGCTTGAGAAAATCGAAGCTGGCAGGGAAGAGTTCCGCCAGCAGAACGAGGCAGAAGCCTCCTATGCCCCGAAACTCGAGAAAAAACAAGGCGAAATAGACTGGACTAAACCTGCCGCTCTGATAGAGAGACTGGTTAGAGGCATGCAGCCATGGCCGGGTGCTTTTACGTATATTGACGGTAAAATGCTGAAAATACTTGAAGCCCGAGTAGTTAATGCCAAAAAAAGTGACATACCAGCCGGCAGAATTTATGATGAGGTGACACTTACTATAGCTACGGGCGAGGGGGCTATTCGGATAAAACGCCTCCAGCTGGAGGGAAAAAAAGTTATGGCTCCAGATAAGTTTTTACGGGGATACAGGGTCAAAGAAGGCACGGTTTTAGGCAAGTAGAGAGCCCTTCCGGGGATTCCTTAATACGACGTAATTTCCTCAAAAAAAGTATTGAACGATTAAGCTTATAAGTATATAATACACACTTTAATTTAGGTATATAGTTAATATCAAGGGTTTTGAGGAAAAAGAAAGAAGGAGGAAAGGATGTCGATTAAAGTAGGGATTAACGGTTTTGGAAGAATAGGCAGGATGGTTTTCAGGATAATGAAGGAACGCGGCGGTTTTGATGTTGTCGGCATCAATGACCTTACGGATGCCAAGACGCTGGGACACCTTCTTAAATACGATTCGACTCACGGTAAGTTTAAAGGTGCCGTCGAGGCAAAAGAAAAGTCTCTGGTTGTAAACGGCGAAGAGATAGAGATATTAAGCATTAAAGACCCTGCACAGCTTCCCTGGAAGGCTGAAGGCGCCCAGGTGGTAATAGAGTCAACCGGAGTTTTCAGGGAAAGAGAGAAGATAGCCCTTCATCTTAAAGCCGGAGCCAAGAAAGTCATATTGACAGTACCGGCCAAGGATGAAATCGACAATATGATAGTTTTAGGCGTGAATAACGATGCGCTGAAGCCTACCGATGCGATCGTCTCAAACGCGTCCTGCACTACCAACTGTCTTGCACCGATGGTAAAAGTGCTTAATGACAATTTTGGCGTTAAAAAAGGACTTATGACGACGGTGCATGCCTACACGAACGATCAGAGGATACTGGACCTTCCGCATAAGGATTTAAGAAGGGCCCGCGCCGCTGCGGAAAACATCATACCGACGACGACAGGTGCCGCGAAGGCGGTAGGCAAAATCATTCCTGCACTTAAGGGTAAACTTAATGGCATGGCGATGCGCGTGCCGGTCAAGGATGCTTCGGTAGTCGATTTCGTTGCGGAGGTCGAGAAAGAAGCGACCGTCGAAGAAATAAACGCAGCGATGAAAAAAGCTGCCGAGAGCCGGATGAAAGGGATCATGGAATACACCGAGGAGCCTATCGTATCCGTGGATATAATCGGCAACCCGCATTCCTGTATATTTGATGCTCTTTCGACTATGGTCATAGAAAAAACCATGGTGAAGGTTATCGGCTGGTACGACAACGAGTGGGGGTATTCCAGCCGCGTTGTCGATCTGATTAAGCATCTTGCTTAACGAAAGATCCTAAAAGAACCAGGAGTGAGACACCTCTTGTTATTAAAAGGTGTTTCGCCGTTTATGGTTCGGCGCGCTTCGCTTGCTCACCATGAACCTGTAATGTAACGAAGAGGTGCTTGGGGGCAAGGAACACCACGGGTGTGAAGGCGCATCTCGGGAAGTTGTGACGCCGACAGGCGGAAAAGATGAAATCACGGACGTAAGTCCGTAGAGATTCATGGAGGTAAAACATGAAGAAAACTCTTAGAGACGTCCAGTTGAAAGGCAAAAAGGTATTGATGAGAGCTGATTTCAACGTTCCGTTGGATGAAAAACGCAACATAACCGATGACAGCAGGATAGTGGCGGCCTTGCCGTCGATAAAATATATACTGGATAACGGGGCCAGCCTCGTTCTTATGAGCCACTTGGGACGGCCCAAAGGCGAGGTCAAGACCGAATTTTCTCTGGAACCCGTGGCTGAGAGGCTTTCTGTTTTACTTAATAAAAATGTCAGGAAGATGGACGATTGTATCGGTGAGGATGTCGAAGATGCCGTGAAACAGATGAAAGCGGGTGACGTCATTCTTCTTGAAAACCTCAGGTTTCACAAGGAAGAGACGGCAAACGATCCGGCTTTTGCGAAGAAGCTTGCTTCCTTAGGCGAGGTTTTTGTGGAAGATGCTTTCGGGACCTGTCACCGTGCCCATGCCTCGACTGTAGGTGTTACCGAGTATCTGCCGAGCGTAGCGGGTTTTCTGGTGGAGAAAGAAATCAAATATTTCGAGAAAGTAACTAAAAATCCCGATAAACCTTACTGCTTGATACTCGGAGGGGCGAAAGTTGCAGATAAGATTCCGCTTATCGAGAACATGCTGGATAAGATAGATTTTCTTCTGATCGGCGGCGCTATGGCTTATACTTTTCTTAAATCCCGGCTTAAGGGGATAGGAGCCTCCCGCCTTGAAGAAGAGATGATCGGTACGGTTAACAAGATATTCGAAATGGCCAGCGCAAAAAACGTAAGCATATTCCTTCCGAAAGACCATGTTGTGGCGAAAGAGATAAAGGAAGGGGCAAAGCATAAAATAGTGGGAGAAGATATCCCAGACGGTTGGATAGGTCTCGACATAGGACCGGCGACTATAAAGAGCTATAAATCTGTCTTAAAAGAATCAAAGACGATAGTCTGGAACGGGCCCGTGGGACTGTTTGAGATGAAACCGTTCATGACGGGGACGCGCGAACTGGCGAAGTTTATTGCCAAACTTGACGCAACTACGGTAATAGGGGGCGGAGATACTGCCGCAGCAATCAACCAGTTAAAGCTGGGGGAGGAGATGTCGCATATGTCTACGGGCGGCGGCGCCTCTCTGGAGTATCTTGAAGGCAAGGAGCTTCCCGGGATAGCGGCGCTGAATGATAAATAGAAAATAAGGAGCATGTAAGGAGAATAACATGAGACGGCCCATCATTGCAGGAAACTGGAAAATGTATAAAGACGTTAACGAGGCTATTGTCTTGGCAAACGATATAAAGAGAGCTGTGTTCGATATAGATAACGTTGAGATCGTTGTCTGTCCTCCTTTCGTCGACTTGAGCGATGTAGGGGAATGCTTGACTGAAGGCAATGTCTCTTTAGGCGCACAAAACTGTTACTGGCTGGCGGAAGGCGCGTTTACCGGGGAGGTATCTATTCCCATGATAAAAAGCGCGGGATGCCGGTATGTGATTATAGGACACTCGGAGAGACGTAAATATTTCGGGGAGACGGATGAGACGGTTAACCGGAAAGTCGCGGCAGCGATCGATGGCGGGCTTATTCCCATAATGTGCGTTGGCGAGACCCTTGAGGAAAGGGAAGCGAATAAGACTCTTGAAGTGGTTAAGACCCAGGTAACCGGGGGGCTGAAGGCCTTTAAAGAGACGTATCTGGATAAGCTTGTTATTGCGTATGAGCCGGTTTGGGCTATAGGAACGGGTAAGACCGCGACTCCCGACCAGGCACAGGAAGTGCACGCTATGATCAGGGGGCTAATCGGACAGTTGTATTCAGAATCTCTTTCAAGCGGGATGCGTATCCTTTACGGCGGAAGCGTAAAACCCGATAATATACGCCAGCTCATGGAAGAAGAAGATATCGACGGCGGACTTATCGGCGGAGCAAGCTTGAAATCAGACGGTTTTGTTGATATAATCAAGACAACATCCGGGCTTTACGCGGAAAAAGGGGATGAATAAAAAATGTATATATTACTTATAAGCATACATATTCTCGTGTGTTTGATTTTAATCGCCACGATATTACTTCAGGCCGGTAGAGGCGGAGGATTAGCCGAAGCATTCGGCGGGGTGGAGTCTGCCCAGTCAGTACTGGGGACCCAGGCACCGGTCATTCTTAAAAGGGCGACTACCATAAGTGCTGTAGCTTTTCTGGTTACGTCTTTGATCCTGGGTATGGTAACCGCAAGAAGGGGCAGGTCCCTTCTTGACGGGATGCGGATTCCGGCAGTCCCCAGCGCGTCACAAACGCAAGCGAAAGCGCCTTCTGAACCCGCAGCAGAAGAGACATCTCAAGCTAAATAAATAACTAAAACATCAATTTCAAGGAATCTGTGTTATATATCAAAAAATACACAGGTGTTTTTAAAAGATCGCTGTTCTTTTTAAAGAGAGTGATCTTTTTTTTAAGTATTCTGATTTTTACCGCAAGTAGCTACTCGCTTGAAAACGTAACGACATCACGCGATTCTTATGTATCCTCGGGCATATCAGATGCGCGGGTACTGATCCCGTTTTTTGCGGATGACACCACTTCAAGCTCCATATGCGGTCTTGTCTATAATGGCCTCACGAAAGTCGACAAGGACCTTACGATCATCGGGGATCTTGCTGAGCGCTGGGAAATAGACGACGGCGGCTTACTTATAACCTTTTATCTTCATAAAAACGTAAAATGGCATGACGGCACGCCCTTTACTGCCAGAGACGTCCGTTTTACTTACGAGACTATACTTGATCCCGAAACGGGATGCCCCTATATTTCGAACTATAAGGATATCAAGGATATTGAGGTCATGGGCCCCTACACTGTGCGTTTCCGGTATGCGCAGCCTTACGCCCCCGCACTTCTTAAGTTCAGTATGGGTATTATTCCCCAGCACCTTTTTGAGAGGGTAAAAGACATAAGAGGCTCTTCCTACTCAAGGAACCCCGTAGGTACGGGACCTTACAGATTTCTGAGATGGGAAAGCGGAGAATATATTATTCTCGAAGATAACCCGGACTATTTTGTGCACGCCCCGTACATTGAGCGGTATGTCTACCGGATCGTTCCGGATCAGGCTGTCCAGTTCCTGGAGCTTGTCTCCGGGGGGATTGATTCGATGGAACTCAATCCCTATCAGTTCCGTTACCGCAGCAGCACCCCTCAGTTTGAGAAAAAAATAGAGAAATATCAGTACCTGTCACATTCATATACATATATAGGCTATAATCTTAAAGATCCTTTATTCGACGACAGAAGAGTACGCCAAGCGTTAAGTTACGCGGTAAACAAAAAGGAGATAATTGAAGGCGTGCTTCTAGATCTTGGCGAGGCATGCACGGGACCCTTTTTAAAAGGTAGCCCCTACTACGACGAGGAAGCACCCGGCTACGAATATGATCCTGTAAAGGCCGGAGCGCTCTTGAAGGAAGCCGGTTGGCGGGATGCGGACGGTGACGGGGTGCTTGAGAAGGGAGGGGAAGAGTTCCGTTTTAAGATAGTGACTAACCAGGGCAGTCAAGTAAGGGAAGATGTTGCCGCGATAGTGCAGAATCAATGGGCTAAGTTAGGGATAAAAGCCGAAGTGCAGGTCGTAGCCTGGTCGGCGTTCCTGGATCAGTTTATCGACAAGAAGAATTTTCAGGCTGTGATACTGGGCTGGACCATACCGATTGACCCCGACAGCTATTCTGTCTGGCACTCCTCTTCCGCAGCGGCGGGCGGGCTTAATTTTATATCTTATTCGAACAGGCGCGTTGATCAGCTTATAGAAGAAGGCAGAAGAGTGTTTGATCCGGCCGGAAGGTCAGAAATATACAGGGATATCCACCGCAGGATAGCGCTGGAAGCGCCTTATACGTTTTTATTCTTTCCGTATGCGACACCTGCGGTCCAAAAACGCTTCAAAGGCATCGAACCGGCGCCCGCAGGAATCGGATATAACTTCATAGAATGGTACGTACCGGAAAACGACGTAAAATACAAATTTTAAGATGCGAAACTATATCATAAAAAGACTTCTTTTGATCATTCCCATGCTTATAGGGATTTCCCTGATCATGTTTGTAGTGATGCATCTTGCCCCTGGAGATCCCGCGAGCATAAGATACGGACTTAATCCCGACGTTTCCGAGAGCGCAAGAGCTCATTTCAGCAAGATGTACGATCTGGATAAACCGGTTCTTATCCAGTACCTTTTATGGATGAAGCGGTTCGTCTCGCTTGATTTCGGAAAGTCTTTGATAGATGACAGGCCCGTCATCGCCAGGATACTCGCGCGGCTTCCGGCGACCCTGCTTCTTCAAGTATGCTCGCTTCTGGTTATTTTTTGTCTGTCCATCCCCATAGGGATAATAAGCGCGCTTAAGAGGAACTCTTTATTTGACAGGGTGATGACGATACTGGTCTTTATCGGTTACGCGACTCCCACCTTTTGGCTTGCGCTTCTTTTGATACTTCTTTTCGGGTTTAAACTGGAATGGTTTCCGATATCCGGCATGAGTCCATGGTATACCGCGTATCTCGACAGTTTCGCCAGGTGTAAGGATCTCTTGTGGCATCTTGTCCTCCCGGTCGCGGCGACGGCATTTGGAGGTCTGGCGGCACTGTCGCGCTACACAAGGTCGAGTATGATCGAGGTTCTTGGCGAGAACTATGTTCTTACCGCCAGGGCCAAGGGTCTCTCTGAAAGGCGTGTAGTCATGGTCCATGTGCTCAGAAACGCGCTTCTTCCCATAATAACGATTTTGGGGCTGACTCTACCGGCGCTTATATCGGGAAGTTTTATTTTCGAGACGATATTCGCATGGCCCGGTATGGGCCGGCTCGGCTATGAGGCGATCATGGGTTACGATTACCCGACGGTCATGGGTGTGGGTGTTATGGCTACGATTCTTACGCTTCTGGGGATATTCCTTTCTGATGTGATGTATGCGGTCGTAGATCCAAGGATACGGTTTGGAAAGAGACAGTAGAAATTATGAAAGATAAATTAAATAAGCGTATAATATTCGGCGCATCAATCATCGCACTTATGGCAATAGTAGCTGTTTTTGCGCCGTATGTCGCTACACAGGATCCTTTGGAGATGGATCTTTCTGCAGATGCGAGGCTGCAGGCGCCTTCTTTAGAACACTTTTTTGGAACGGATAGTCTCGGCCGGGATGTATTCAGCCGGATGGTGTACGGCACGCGTATATCGTTAAGTGTGGGTTTTATCGCGGTTTTCATATCTTTGGTCATAGGGATTTCCCTGGGAGGCCTAAGCGGGTATTACGGCGGGTGGGTAGACGGCGTTATCATGCGCTTGGTCGAAGTCATGTACTGTTTCCCGACGTTTTTTCTGATAATGATGGTGATAACCTTTTTAGGGCCTAATATCGTAAACGTTATGATTGTTATCGGCTTGACAAGCTGGGCGGGTCTTTGCCGGCTTGTCCGCGCCGAGTTTTTAACGCTTCGAGAAAGGGACTTTGTCTATTCAGCCAGAGTCCAGGGCGTTCCGAACGGCCGCATCATATTCCGTCATATCCTTCCGAATGCCATGGCCCCGGTATATGTCAGTGCTACCTTAAGTGTCGGGGGCGCGATACTGGTAGAAAGCGCTTTAAGTTTTTTGGGACTGGGAGTACAGATACCTACGCCCAGCTGGGGGAATATACTGACGGCAGGGAAGAATTATATTGATTATGCATGGTGGCTTACGCTTTTTCCGGGACTTGCGATATTGGTGACGGTGCTCAGTTTCAATCTTATAGGGGAAGGGCTTAGAGAGGTTCTTGACCCGAAACTTCGTGAAAGCCGCCGGTAAAAAAGGAACAATGTATGGATGCAGTGCTTAAAGTAGAAAACTTAACTGTCACTTCCGCCAAGAGGCCCGTTATCGATGACGTAAGTTTCGATCTTCATTCAGGGGAAGTTACGGCGCTGGTGGGTGAATCGGGTAGCGGAAAGACGCTTTCAGCCTTGTCGATTCTGGATCTCCTTCCATCCGGAGTCATACGCAAAACGGGGAAGATCAGCTTTAAAGGTGAGAACATTTTTGATCTTAAAGCGGAAGAGCTAGAGAGTATCCGCGGAAACGATATAGCGATGGTGTTTCAGGAACCTTTTACGGCGTTGAACCCGGTTATGCGCGCTGGTATCCAGATATCAGAAGCTATTGCTGCGCATAAGAGATATACGGATTCCGAAGTAAAAGGGCGTGTTGAGGAGCTGTTGGACATGGTAAGGCTTTCATCTCAGGTAGTCAGAAGTTATCCCCATGAACTTTCGGGCGGTATGCGGCAGCGCCTTATCTTAGCAATGGCTTTATCCTGTGAACCCGAGGTACTCATCCTTGATGAACCGACGACCGCTTTAGACGTCTCCATACAGAAAGAGATACTGGACCTCATCAAAGGTATTCAAGATAACAGACGATTCGCGATACTTTTTATCACGCATGATTTTTCAGTGGTCAATATGGTTGCGGACAAGGTATGCGTGATGAAAGAAGGCCGCATTGTCGAAAAAGGACTTAAGGAAGAGGTGTTGAAAAATCCAAAGCATCCGTATACGCGCAAGCTCATAGACTGCATCCCAAGGCTTGGGGACAAAAGAAAGAGACTGCCGGGATAGTATATAGTACAAAAGGCAAGAGAGATGAATGATATCATTGAGGCTGTTGATATAAAAAAATATTTCATAAAAAGAAAGTTTTTCTTCTCTTCCAAAAAAGAGGAAGAAAAAGCTGTCGATGGCGTGAGTTTTACCGTGCCTAAAGGCAAGACATTCGGTTTGGTGGGAGAATCCGGCTGCGGAAAATCCACCGTAGCGAAACTCGTCGTAAAGGTGCTTGCCCCTGACTCTGGTTCCATTAGTGTCCGGGGGGACGCGGATATAGTGTTTCAGGACCCCTTTAGTTCGCTAAATCCGCGCATGACCGTACGAAAGATCATTGGCGAATCACTCTTTGTCCGCGGCATAAAAAAAGATGAGATCGAAAGAAGAGTGAAAGAGACCCTTTCAACGGTAAAGCTCGGCGATTCGGATGTTTTGGATAAGTATCCTCATCAGTTTTCCGGGGGCGAACGGCAAAGAATAGCAATAGCCAGGGCGCTTATAAGGCGCCCCGAAGTACTGGTCCTTGACGAACCTGTTTCCAGTTTGGACGTTTCGATCCAGGCCGGGATACTTAATCTTTTAAAAGATCTGCAGGAGGAGCTACATCTTACTTATATCTTTATATCCCATGACCTCAGGGTAGTGGAATTCATGTCGGATACTGTGGCAGTTATGAAAAGCGGCAAATTCGTAGAGGTCGCTTCGCGCGAAGAGATATACGCCTCAGCCAAGGATGCGTATACCCGCCAGCTGCTTGAGTCTATACCTGAGATCTGATGAAAAAGAACAATATATTTTGTTCCAACAGAAGGACTTAGAGCTTTTCTTTTTGAAAATTCCGTTTATTAATTATTGATTTTCAAAGCAAAATTTGGTAAACTGGCTCTTCACCGGATATTAAGATACTGTTTTCTTAGGCAAGTTTATAGATCAAGATTCAAAGTGTATATAAATACTCGGCGCAAAAGGAGACAAAATGGGACATACTATAACAGAGAAGATATTGCTCTCACACGCTATAGGCGTTAAAAAGATAGCGCCGGGTGACTTTATCAGGGCAAAGATAGATATATGTCTCGGCAATGACATAACAAGCCCCATAGCCATAAAAGAGTTTCGCCAGCTCGGACGCAAGAAAGTCTTTAACCAGAAACGTGTTATGCTGGTCCCGGACCATTTCCTGCCGGCAAAAGATATGCGGAGCGCTAACCAGGCGCATATCTTGAAAGAATTTGCCGAAGAGTTTGGCATTACCAATTATTTCGAGCTTGGCGAGATGGGCATTGAACATGCGCTTCTTCCCGAAAGAGGGCTTATAATGCCGGGAGATCTTATGATCGGGGCGGACTCGCACACCTGTACTCACGGAGCGCTTGGCGCTTTCGCGACGGGTATGGGCAGCACCGATTTGGCATATGCCATGGCATTCGGGGAATGCTGGCTTAAAGTCCCCGAGACTATCAAGCTGCTTTTTACCGGAAAACCCCGGAAATGGGTGGGAGGAAAAGACCTTATATTGCATGCGATCGCAGATCTGGGCGTCTCCGGCGCTCTTTACAAAAGTCTTGAGATCACGGGAGAGACGATTGAGAACCTTTCAATGGACGACAGGTTTTCGATGTGCAATATGGCTATCGAAGCGGGCGCAAAAAACGGTATAATCGCGCCGGACAAGACAACCGAAAGATATATAAAAGCCGCTGTAAAAAAGTATAAGCCGTCCCGCAAGACGTATAAGATGATTAGAAGCGATAAGGACGCCGTTTATGCCGATGTGAGAGAGTATAACATTTCTAAACTGGAACCGGTTGTAGCCGCGCCGCATCTGCCGTCTAACGGTAAAGGCGTCAGCGAATTTAAAAACATTAAAGTGGACCAGGTTGTTTTCGGATCCTGCACAAACGGCAGAATAAGCGATCTTAAACAGGCTGCCAGTGTTCTTAAAAACAAAAAAGTTAACCCCAATACGCGTCTTATTGTTATCCCGGCTACGCAGGCGATATACATGGAAGCGGTTAAGGAGGGTTATGCGGAGATATTTGTGCGTTCCGGAGGAGTTTTCTGCACTCCCAGCTGCGGTCCGTGTCTGGGGGGGCACTTGGGGATACTTCACGACGGGGAAGTATCCGTTGCTACTACAAACAGGAATTTTGTCGGACGTATGGGGCACCCGAAGAGCTTCATTTATCTGGCAAATCCTGCAATTGCAGCTGCAAGCGCGGTTAAGGGTATGATCGCGCATCCGTCGGATCTTTAATTATAGTCAATTTGCCGGTATATAAAATTTGCGGGAAAAGGAGAAAGATGAGACTCAAAGGTAAAGTACATAAGTTCGGTGACGATATAAATACGGACGAGATCATTCCGGCGCGCTACCTTATTACATCCGATCCGGAGGAGCTGGCCAAACACTGCATGGAAGACGCCGATCCGAACTTTGTCAAGAAGGTCAAAAAAGGGGATATCATAGTAGGAGGAGAGAACTTTGGATGCGGATCCAGCAGAGAACACGCTCCGATCGCCATAAAGGCGGCAGGCGTCTCTTGCGTTATTGCCAGAAGTTTCGCGAGGATATTTTATAGAAACTCGATTAACATAGGTCTGCCTATTTTTACGAGCAGGAAAGCAGCAGAACACTTAAAGTCTGGGGACATTGCTGAAGTCGACGCGAGTAAAGGGCGGATCAGAAAAGCCAAACAGAAGAAGGTCTACGATTCCGAAGTGTTCCCGAAATTTATAACAGAGATCATACGTAGCGGCGGTCTCATGAAATACGCAAAAAAGAAAAAATAATCAAAAGAGTTCCAGTTTGAAGAGGAG